>JADMIO010603901.1_pt1 | contig 82253 bp, 71 predicted proteins | sample 8958161 | NCBI WGS metagenome assembly JADMIO01 (sample SAMN16585339, study PRJNA669376) | soil metagenome | isolation source: Crop rotation soil | place: USA: Cullars Rotation, Alabama | collected 2011
CCACCGCCGCCCCCACTCCCCCCGCCGTGTGAGTGTAGCGACCCCCCGAGACCCGAGGAGCCCGACGGGGAGCCTCGCCATCCGCCGCCGGCGCTCGAGCCACCTGGCGAGCCGTGCCACCCGGAGGAACCCGACGGCGATCCCCGCCAGCCGCCACCGCTGCTTCGTTCGGCGCCCGCTCCGCGCCATCCGCCCCGCGGCTCGACGGCACCGCTGGCCCGGGGACCGCCCCCCGCGCTCCCCAGGTTGATCTGACCATCGAGGTCGATCTGCACCTCGGGTGGTGTCTCCTCGAATGCCACCGCGTCACCACGGCGATCGCCGATCTCCTGGACGACATGTACGCGCTGCCCGCGCTCGCCGGGTGGCATCTGCGCGAGCCGGCCCATCTCGGCTGGCGGGATTACATACTCGTTCGAGACACAGCCCACTGCGACCGGCGCAAAGCAGGCCAAGGTGAGGAGAGCGACGGCGTCGCGCATGGCAGCCTCTCTCGTTTCACAGTCCGTGCCAGCGTCTGGAGTCGCCTTTCCGTGCAGGTGGCCCGCCCCGCGCCGCGCCCTGTGACGCCGGCGCCACGCGCGGCGGGCTCATGACGCTCTGTTTGCCGCGGCTGGCAGTTCGCGCCGCGGGGTCAGGCCGCCGCGAAGGCGTGCCCGCGCCGGCGCTCGTACGCGCGCAGGTAAAGGTCGCGGTAGGCCGAGGCGGCCCGCGTCCACGAAAAGTCTTGCGCCATGGCGCGGCGCCGCATCTCCCGAATGTGATCGGGACGATCGAACCAGGTCGACACCGCCCACCCGATGGTGTTGGCCAGCGAGTCCGGGTGCAGGTCGGCGAACATGAAGCCGGTGCCGCCTCCCGAGCTCTCGTCGTAGTTGGAGACGGTGTCGACGAGGCCGCCGGTGGCCCGCACCACCGGGAGCGTGCCGTAGCGCAGGCTGTACATCTGGTTCAACCCGCAGGGCTCGAACCGCGAGGGCATGAGGAAGAAATCGGCGCCCGCTTCGATGCGGTGCGCGCGGCCGTTGTCGAACCGCAACCAGGCGCGGAAGCGGTCGCCGTAGTGGGCGTCCGCCCAGGCGAAGAAGCGCTCGGCGTCGGGATCGCCCGTCCCGAGGAGCACGAGCTGCGCGTCCCAGCTCAGGATGCGGTGAAGGGCGTGGGCCAGAACGTCGAAGCCTTTTTGAGAGGTGAGGCGACCGACGACCCCGAAGAGGGGCACGTCCGGCCGAACGGGGAAGCCCGCTTCCTTTTGAAGGGCGGCCTTGCACGTCGCCTTGCCTTCCATGTTGGCGCTGTCGAAACGGGCGGGTAGGTGCGGATCGGTGGCCGGGTTCCACTCGTCGGTGTCGATGCCGTTCAGGATGCCCACCAGATCGTGGCTGCGGGAGCCGAGCAACCCGTCGAGCCCGCAGCCGTACTCGCCGGTCTGAATCTCTCGGGCGTAGGTGGGGCTGACCGTCGATACCAACGTGCTGTGCTGGATGGCGCCCTTGGTGAGGTTCAGCGCCCCGAAATGTTCCAGCTCGCCCGGGTTGTAATGCTCGCGCCCGAGACCGGTGACGAACATGGCGTTGCCGTCGAAGATCCCCTGGTACGCCAGGTTGTGAATCGAGTAGATCGTCGCCGCGCCGTGGAGCGGCTGCAGCCATTCCACGGTGTTGACGTAGACGGGAACGAGACCCGTCTGCCAATCGTTGCAATGGATGATGTCCGGGAAGAACCCCAACGCCTTGCAGAGCTCGAGGGACCCGCGAGAGAGGTAGGTGAACCGCTCGAGATTGTCCGGGTAGCCGTCGCCGGGAGGCCCGTAGAGGTAGGGGCGATCGAAGTAGCGGTTGTACTCGAGGCAGTAGACGGGGACGTCGGTCTCGGGCAAGCGGCCCACGCGTACCCGGCCGCGCGCGGCGCCCCACCACATGGGGACCGTGAGCAGGCCGTCGAGCACCTCGAGATCGTTCCAGGGCATGCCGGCGTAGAGCGGCATCACCACGCGCACGTCCATGTTCAGGGCGCGCAGCGCTTTGGGCAGCGCGCCCACCACGTCGGCGAGACCTCCGGTCTTCGCGAACGGCGCGACCTCGGAGGAAACGAACAGAACCTTCAGCGGGGCGGGCAAGGGATGGGCAGGCGCGGGCGGTCGACTAGCTCGCGTATATCCGATAATCCACTTGCGGGAAAATATTGTCGCGGGACTCGACGTCGGTGAGCCAACGCTCGTTGACCTTCGCGCCGCGGACGTCGTCATAGAGCTTGTTGAACTGGACGATGTGCTGGTTGATCCGCTTGGTGGCGTAGGGAACGGTCGTCCCCGTTCGCATGATGAAGGTCCAGTCCGATGACTGCGCCAGCATCAGCTCACGCGCGGCTTGATTGAGGGCGCGCGTGGTCAGCGGGTCAGCGCTGGGGTGGCGGCGCGCCAGCTCCACCATGCGCTCGCCCGCGACGTGCAGGTGGCGATAGGTCCAGCCGTTGGTCTCGTTGCACCAGTAGTCGTTGTAGCCCTTGTGCCCCCACGACGACGCGCAGGGGGTCGCCACCTGGTTGGTCTCGTGACGATCGAGGTAGTCGCCCGGCGTGGTCGTCTCGATGTCGTGCTGGTCGAAATGCAGCTGCCGAAACAGGTTCGACAGGAAGAGCGGGCCTTCGTACCACCAGTGGCCGTAGAGCTCCGCGTCGTAGGGGCTCACGATGAGCGGTGGCCGGTCCATGTGGCCGCGCAGCCGCTGCACCTGCTTTTCGCGGTTGCCGCGGAAATGCGAGGCGTGCATCCCTGCCTTGCCGGCGGCGATGTCCGGGTCATAGACCCACTTGTCGTGGAGCTGGTTGTGGGTGATGGCGTGGTACTTGATGCCCGTGTAGACGCGGTGCCCTTCCGGGTGGATGTAGGGCTTGATGTAGTCGAGGGGCAGGTCGAAGCCGATGTCCCGGTAGAAATCGCGGTAGTGCTTGTCGCCCGGGTAGCCTTCCTGGGCGCTCCACACCTGCTCGGACGACTCCATGTCGCGGCCGAAGGCGGCGACGCCCGATGGACAGTAGAGGGGGGCGTAGACGCCGTTCACGGGCCGGCGATCTGCGAACAGGATCCCGTGCGAGTCGACGAAGAAGTAGCGGATGGCCGCCTCGCGCAGGAGCTCGTCGACGCCGGGGACGAAGCCGCACTCGCCCAGCCACATGCCGCGCGGTCGATGGCCGAAGTGACGTTCGAAGAGATCGGCGGCGACGTGGACCTGCGCGCGAATGTTGGACCAGTTGCGGTCCATGAGCGGGAAGAACGCGTGCGTGGCCGTTGAGGTGATCACCTCCACGCGGCCGGCTTCCTCGAGGCGCTTGAAGGCGCCCACCAGATCGCCGTTGTGGCAGCGCCAGGTGTGGCGCAGCGACTGGAAACGGTCGTGGTACATGTGCGCGAGCCGCTGGTAGTGCGGCTCGGGCTTGGTGCGGTCGATCTCCCGCTCGGCCAGCTCGATCAGCTTGTCGAGGTGCTCGGCGTAACGAACCTTGAGCAGGTCGTCCGTCAGCATCGTGATGAGCGGCGCGGAGAGCGACACCGTCACCCGGTAAGGGATGAAATCGGAGATCAACCCCTCGAAGATCTGAATGAGGGGCAGGTACGTGCCGGTGATGGCCTCGTAGAGCCACTGCTCCTCCATCACCGTCGGATCTTCGGGATGGCGGACGAAGGGCAGGTGCGCGTGCAGGACGAGGGCGAAATATCCGGTCGGCATGCTCAGCCTCGATTCTGGCCGGGGGTCGGGTAGGGCGACCCGGGCGTGGGCACGAACGGCTCGCTCGCCTTGACGTGGCGTTCGCTGGCGCCGCCGTGGCGTTCGCTGGCCCCGGCAAACCGCTCGCTCGCCCCGATGTAGAGCTCGCTGGCGCCGCCGAGACGCTGCTCGCTCGCCCCGGCAAACAGGGTTTCGGTCGCGCCGCCCAGGCGACGCTCCGTGGCGCCACGGAACAGCCGTTCCGACGCGCCCATGGCCCAGCGCTCGCTGGAGCCGCGCAGTCGGTATTCGCTGGCGCCCGACAACAAGGTTTCGCTGGCTCCGCGCAGCAGAAGCTCGCTGGCGCCGAGAAGCCACAGCTCGCTCGCGCCGCGCATGAGAAGCTCGCTCGAGCCTTGCCAGCTCCGCTCGCTCGCGCCGGCCATCAACCACTCGGAGCTGCCGGGGGCCAGCGTGCCCTTGACGAACACGTTGCGCTCGCCGCCGCCCACCAGCTCGATCTGCCGGCGGTACTCCCAGGTGGAAAGAACGCGCCGCTCGGCGCGAGCGCCGATGCCGCGGATGACCACCTGCCAGGGACCATAGACGACGTGGACCTGACCGCCCTCGGTGCGCACGGAGAGCTCACCCGTGTCGCGGTACTCCACCATGGTGGGCGCTTCGACGGGATACGTGAACGGGCCAGCTTCCCAGGCGGTGCGCAGGACCGGGCCGATCCATTCGCTGCGGGCCATCTCGCTCGTCCACTCGGTCCCGCTGGCCTCCTGCCACTGCCAGCGGCGGCCGAGCAGGCGCTGTCCGCCGGGCAGCGGGAAGCCGCTCGCGTCGCTCCACTCGCTCGATTCGCTCCAGCCTTCGCCCGTTGCTGGGGCGCCTCCGCCGGGTCCGCCCGGTCCGGGCGCTCCACCCGCCGGCCCGCCCCCGCCGGGCGCTCCCGCCGGGGCGCCGCCGCCCGGTCCGGGAGGCGATCCGGTCCACGCCGAGCCGACGGGACCCGATGCCGTCCGAACACTGAGCCACTCGACCGGGCCGCCGCCCACCGGTTCCTTGCGTGGAAATTCCACCCGCCCCGAGCGGGCGATCTTGATGAAGTAACCCTCGTGAGAGAGGAGACCGACCTCGACGCACGCCGCCGAGGTGGGCTTGTTGATGCTGAAGAACCACTGGCGGTCGTGGCGTTCGAGCCGGTGGTCGAAGTAGCTGTGGGCGTTGGTGCCGTCGAACAGACGGCCCGTGATGTCGTAGACGCGCAGGTTCAGCCAAGCGCCTTCGCCGCCTGACCCGAGGCCCGCACGTGCGGACGCCACGCCGTCGTCGGTGACCTCCCAGTAAACGAACAGGCGATCCGGATCCACGACCATCGCGGTGACGCGGTTGTGCCCGTATCCCCAGGGAATGTTGCTCGGAATGACCTCTTCCGCCGGCTCCGTGTCCGGGCCCAGGTCGAACTTCTTCGCAAAGGTTCCGCCACCCCCGTTGCGGGCCAGCAGCGTGTCGTGCCCGTTGCCGCTGCCATTGCCGTTTTCCTTGGAGACCGGCGGCACGACCGGGATTGCCGGACGAAGCAGCGATTCGAACGCCGTGCGCACGCGGCCGACCAGGTCGTCCTTGCCGAGCTTCGAGACGCCGGCCAGGCCCAGTCGCTGCGCGCAATCGAGCAGCTGCTTGCGCGTCGCCGCGCGAAACAGATCTTCCGAGGGCGTCCCCGGCTGGAGAATGGCGGCCGGGTCACGGCCCACCAGCACCAGGATCTGGGAAACGAGCTCGGTCTCTGACGTTGACTCGGTAGGCATGTCGGGTGAGGTCGGGCGAGAGCTTAATCGCTGATCGGTAAACGGGGGGTTAAAAGTGAACGCGGCGGAGAAGTAAGGGAATGACTGTCCGGCAATCTCCTAGCTGCGGCATCCGGTCTCTTGGAAACGATTCGCGCACTTCTTGGAAACGAACCGATGCGCCAGCGCCGCCCGCAGACGATGGGTTAATCTCTGGCGCCCGATGTCGGCGCACGAAAGCTGGCTGCAAGAACGAGAGTCCGCGTTCCTCTATACCGTAATGGCCGAAGCGGAGACCTCGCCAGAGCGGCGGGCGTTGTTCTCCAATCTTGCCACAGAGGCCGAAGGGCAGGCGGGCATCTGGGCGGAGGAGGTTCGCAAAGCGCACGGCACGCCGCCCTCGGATTTCGCCCCCTCGGCGCGCGTGAGGTTGGTCGCCGCCTTGGTGCGCCGCTTGGGGCCGGCCCGGCTGCGCGTGATCTTGTCCGCGATGAAGGTGCGAGGCATGTCTGTCTACGGCGCGTCCGTGCCCGGCCACGCCATGCCCGCCGCCGTCGAGGACGTGGGCCGTCGCCACCGCGGGCGCCTGGGCGGTGGCAACCTGCGCGCGGCCGTGTTCGGCGCCAGCGACGGGCTGGTGTCGAACCTGTGCCTCATCTTGGGCGTGGCGGGTGCGGCACCGGAAGGTCGTGCGGTGCTGGTGTCGGGTGTGGCTGGACTCCTGGCGGGCGCGTTTTCGATGGCCGCCGGCGAATACATCTCCGTTCGCTCGCAACGCGAGATGTTCGAGCATCAGATCGGCGCCGAGCGCGACGAGCTGGCCCAATATCCCGCCGAGGAAGCCGCCGAGCTGTCGCTCATCTACCAGGCGCGCGGGCTCGAGAAGGGAGACGCCGATCGCATGGCCGAGCGGATCGTCGCCAACCCGACCTATGCGCTCGACACGCTGGCCCGGGAAGAGCTCGGGTTGGATCCGGGCGCGCTGGGGTCGCCGGTTGGCGCGGCGCTGTTTTCATTCGCCGCCTTCGCGACGGGCGCTGCCGTTCCGCTGGTGCCGTTCCTCGTCGCCGCCCGTCGGGGCGCGCTCGAATTCGCGGTCGGGCTCACGGCTCTGGCCCTGTTCGGGGTGGGCGCCACGATCAGCCTGTTCACGGGGCGAGGCGCGGCGCGAGGCGGGTTGCGGCTGCTGGCCATCGGCGCCGCGGCCGGCGGCGTCACCTACGCGATCGGGCGGCTCTTGGGGACGGTCGTGTCTTGAGGTTGGGGTAGGCGTCTCGAATCGTCCCCGCAATCGTTTGCAGCGCAGGCGCCAGCGGTGAGCTCGCCCGCCAGACGAGACCGATGGTCCGGAAGGCCTCGGCATCGACCAGCGGGCGCACGGTGATGGCGGCGCGCTTGGCCTCCGTCGCCACGGCCATCTCGGGCAAGAGCGTCACGCCCGCCCCGGAGGCCACCATCTGCGCGAGCGTGGGAAGGCTGGTGGCCCGGAAGCCGAGCTCCTCGGCGCGGGCGCCCGAGCAGACGGCGAGCGCCTGATCGCGAAGGCAGTGCCCGTCGTCGAGCAGCAACACCGGCGCGCCGTCGAGCTCGCGCGAGCTGGCGGGCCGGCGGCTCTTGCCCAGGGGGTGACCGGTGGGGACGGCAAGCACGAATCGATCGCGGGCGATCGGTTCGCGCGCCAGATCCCCGAGCTCCGCCTCGAGCGCGAGGAGGGCCGCATCGAGCCCACCGTCCTCGAGGTCGCGAACCAGCGTGTCGGTCTTGTCTTCGATCCAGCGCACCACCAATCGGTCGTGGGCGCGGCGGAGCGCCCGCACCACCGTCGGCAGCAGATAGGGAGAGATGGTCGGGATGACCCCGATGCGCAACGTGCCGGTCAGCGGATCTCCGAGGCGCCGGGCCGCCCCCACCAGGTCGTCCGTTTCGGCGAGGATGCGCCGGGCCCGGAGGACCAGCGCTTCGCCGGCGGCGGTCGTCAGCACCCGCCGGCGATCGCGCTCGAACAGGCGCACCCCGAGGGCGTCTTCGAGCTGGGCAAGCTGAGCCGACAGCGACGGCTGGGAGACCCCGCAAATTTCGGCGGCTTGCCGGAAGCTGCGGGTCTCGGCCACCGCGACCGCGTACTGGAGCTGGCGGGTAGAAAAGGGCGGGGGCGGCAAGCGGGTGATAGCCATTGGCTATCACCTTTATAGCAAACATGTGTTGGAGCTATGGAATGCGAGTGCCATCCTACGGCCCAGGAGGAAGAGAGCCATGCTGACCATCGGAGATAAGTTCCCCAAGTTTTCTGCCCAAGCCGTCGTGAGCCTCGAGAAGGGCAAAGAGTTCAAGACCCTCACCAGTGAGGACTACGCGGGCAAGTGGAAGATCGTGTTCTTCTGGCCGAAGGACTTCACCTTCGTCTGCCCGACGGAGATCGCCGGCTTCGGGAAGAAGAACCGCGATTTCCTGGATCGCGACGCCCAGGTGCTCGGGGTGAGCACGGACAACGAGTACGTCCACCTGGCCTGGCGGAAGTCGCACCCGGACCTCAAGGATCTGCCGTTCCCGATGATCTCGGACATCACGCGCGAGCTCAGCCAGTCGCTCGGCATCATGCACCCCACGGCGGGTGTGGCGATGCGCGCGACCTTCATCGTGGATCCGGAAGGGACCATCCGCTTCGTGAACGTCACCGACCTGGACGTGGGCCGCAACATCGACGAGGTCGTACGCGTACTCGACGCTCTGCAGACCGACGAGCTCTGCCCCTGCAATTGGCAGAAGGGTCAGCCGACGCTCGAGGCGGCCTGACATGAGCGCGCTGGAAGGGCTCCGGGACGTCATCCCGGAGCCGGCGCGCGACCTGCGGCTGAACCTCGACGCCGTCCTGGCCGAGAGCAGCCTGGGGCCGACGCAGCGCTGGGGGGTGGCGGCGGCCACGGCCATCGCCTCGCGAAACGCTCGCCTGCGTGAGGCGGTGCTGGCCGACGCGCGGGCCGCGGTCGGCGACGCGGTGGTGGAGGACGCCGTGGCGGCGGCGGCCCTCATGGGGATGAACAACGTGCTCTACCGATTTCGCCATCTGGTGGAAAAGCCGAGCTACGGAGAGATGCGGGCGCGGTTGCGCATGAACCGGATGGTGAAACCAGCGGGCAGCAAGGCGGATTTCGAGCTGTTCTGCCTGGCGGTGAGCGCGGTGAACGGGTGCGGCACCTGCATGCAGGCGCATGAAAAGGTGGCGATCGAAGGCGGCCTGACGGAGGAGCAGGTCTGGGACGCCATCCGAATCGCGTCGGCGGTGAACGGGGCGGCCGTGGCGCTCGACCTGGCGCCGAGCGCATGAGCTGACGGCCGGAACCTTCGACGATCGGACGATCGATCCATGGCGGCGACGACGATTGTCTGGTTCCGGCAGGATCTTCGGCTCGGCGACAACCCGGCGCTCTCGGCCGCCTTGGAAACGGCCGGGCGCGGCGGCGTGGTGCCGGTTTTCATCTGGTCACCCGACGAGGAGAAACCGTTCGCGCCCGGTGGCGCCAGCCGGGTGTGGCTGCACGGCTCGCTCGCCGCGCTGGACGAGTCGTTGCGCGCCAAGGGCAGTCGGCTCGTGCTGCGCGTGGGCCCCACACGCGAGGTGTTGCTGGCCCTCGCCAAAGAGTCGGGCGCGCGGGCGGTGTTCTGGAACCGGCGGTACGAGCCGGTGGTGGCCCGACGGGACGCCGAGGTGGCGCGCGCACTCGAGGCTGTCGGCATCGCGACCCATCCGGAACGCGCGTTACCGTCGGCCAACCTGCTCTTCGAGCCGGAAGCGCTGACCACCGCGGCGGGCGGATGGTTTCAAAGATTCGGTGCGTTTTGGCGGGCGGTGCAAGACGCGCCCTCACCGGCGGCGCCGCGACCCGCTCCACGCTCGCTCCCCGCGCCGTCCCGTTGGCCCTCCTCACAGAAGCTCGAGGCGCTCGAGCTTCTGCCGCGGATTCCCTGGGACCGGGAGATCCGCGCCGTCTGGACGCCGGGCGAGAGCGCCGCCCGAGCCCACCTGCGGGACTTCGTTCGCAAGCGGCTGGACGTCTATGGTGAGCGTCGCGACCGCGTCGACACGACGCCCACTTCACGGCTCTCGCCCCATCTGCACTTCGGCGAGCTCGGCGCGCGCGATGTTTGGCACGCCGTTCAGGAAGTGGCCGCGCGCGGCGAAATCGAGGCCGAGCCGTTTCTACGCGAGCTCGCCTGGCGCGAGCTCGCCTACCACGTCCTGCACCATCTCCCTCGTACGACCACCGAATCCATGCAGCCGCTCTTCCGCCGATTCCCGTGGGCTCACGATCGCAGCGGCTTGCGAGCCTGGCAGCGCGGCGAAACCGGGTACCCGCTGGTCGACGCGGGCATGCGCGAGCTGTGGGCGACCGGCTACCTGCCGAACCGCGCGCGCCTGGTCGTGGCGTCCTTTCTGGTCAAGCACCTCTTGCTACCCTGGCAGAAGGGAGCCGCTTGGTTCTGGGACACCCTCGTCGATGCCGACCTCGCGAACAACACGCTGAACTGGCAATGGTGCGCCGGCTCGGGCGTCGACGCTGCGCCGTATTTCCGCATCTTCAATCCGGTCATCCAGGGGCAGACGTACGACCCCGAGGGGACGTACGTGCGACGATGGTTGCCGGAGCTCGCGAAGGTGCCGCTGCGATATCTCCACGCGCCCTGGACGGCACCCGCCGAGGTGCTGACGGACGCGGGGGTCGCGCTGGGCCGCACGTATCCGAATCCCATCGTCGACCATCAGATGGCGCGTGCCCGAGCGCTCGCGGCGTTCGAAGAGGCGCGGCGGGGTGGGGCGGGGTGAGTGTCGCGGCCGCGGGCGATAGCTCCCCGTGGGTGTGCGATAGCGGCCGCTCGCGCGGTCGTCTGGTGTCCAGTATCGAACAGCTGGCGGACGGCGACGCCGTCAGCCGTGCCGGGCGAGCGTGGCCGGTGGGTTGCAGTGACCCCGGGACGTGAAGACTCGGTACCGACCCGCCGCCCTATTGTTCACCGTCGTTGCGGTGTGGGCTAGGGCGCCGGCGGCGCAAGCCAGCGACCTTCACCGGAACACCGCCGCATACGTGCTCGTGGGCCTCGGCACCCCGGTGGGTATTGGGGGACTGGAGATCGTCCATCAATTTGGCACCACGTTCGAGGTCACCGCGGGCGTCGGATCCGGACTGGCCGCCGCCTCAGCGCACAACGGATCCCCTCTCCAGTGGGCCGTCATGCCTCGGCTGCGGCTGGGCGACACTTGGCGCAACGGCCTGACGCTCGGCGCCGGAATGTCGGGCGGTAACTACGGCGACGTCCCGTTCAACGTTTGCGACGAGCACTGCGACCCCGAGCCGGCCTCGTACCCCGTGCACTACATGTTGTGGGCCAACTTCGAGATTGGTGGCGAGCACTGGTTGCGGGGAGGCTTCGCCTTTCGCTACTTCGCCGGCTACGCCCACGGTTGGAGGACCGACGACCCCTCCAGCACGCTAGACTTCCCCTACGTCGGCACCGGCATCGGCTACGCCTTCTGACGCCCGATACGTCGAGGTGGACGCCGCGGTCGCGAAGCCGTAAATATCGCCCACGCAGCACGCGAGGATGGCGGAACTGGTAGACGCGCCAGACTTAGGATCTGGTTCCGAAAGGAGTGGGGGTTCGAGTCCCCCTCCTCGCACTGTCGCAAGACCACTCGGGGCGAGGGAGAGGCCCCGAAGAACGGCATGATGCGACCCGTCGCTGGACGTTGTTCCCGTGAGATTGCAGCCGCGCTATGCAACCGGAGCCATTCCTCGCCGACATCGTCGAACAGCGCCTCGGGCCCGCGGGCGGCGACGAGGGTGCCGTCGGCAATCGCGGTGCGGACCCTGTCAAGGCGGCATTCCTGACGTGTACAATCTGCGGCTCCAAGCTATGGCGGAGGGTGAGCAGAAAGCGAGCGGCCCGAGGCCCGACGAGCTCGGACTTCTCTCGGCTATCCAGGCCGGTGGGAAGCATGGGGCACAAGGGGTTTGATGACGGACGCGAACGGCGAGATCGCCGAGCCGATCCCTGATATTTCCAAGCTGTTATGCCGGGTCGTGGTCGAACATCCGGACGAGTTCATCCAACAGCTGACCGGGATCACCGCTCCGTGGGTGGCGGCCCACGGCGTTATTCGGCCCTGGTTCAGGGGCGTTGCGAAACTCTCGTACTCTCTCGAGCCGTCCCTCCTTCGCTACCGAGGTCAGGGCATCGACCTTCTTAGCCTCTCTCGGAACATGTCCAACGAGTTCCGGAGCTGGGGTGCGCGCTTCGGCCTCCCGACCGACCCTCTCGAACTTCACACCGTGATGCAGCACCACGGCGTTCCTACTCGCCTGCTCGATTGGACCGAGAACGCGTTTGCGGGACTCTTCTTTGCCGTCAGGGAGCACCGACACCTGAACGATCCTGAGGACGCCATCGTTTGGATCCTCGACCCGCTGCGACTCTCCGAGATTCGAGGGTTCCCGCGGACGATCGCCTTCTCGAACGGCCAGCTGCTGGACGTCGCCAATCTTCCATTGCCAACCTTTCCCGTCCATCACACGGCCCGGGTGACCGCACAGCGTGGGACCTTCACGGTGCATCCCTTCTCGCCCCAACATTCGCTGATGAAGGTCGCGCTGGCCGAGGTCGCAAGGGGGAATGCGTCACCGCTAATGGGCATTCGGATCCGAGGCTCCAAGCGCGGGTTCATCCGCGAAGGTCTTCTCTCCGCGTTCGGGCACGGAGAGTTCACGTTCTTTCCCGACATGGATGGTTTGGCGAGAGAACTTCGAATCCGGTACGGACTCGAGGGCAAGGGTTGACCCAGACGCGCACCGTCTAGGGAGGCCGGAAGAACCGTGCACCGGTCGCGGGACCCACCGAGCTTGGTGGCGCAGCGATCGGCGATCGCTAGCTGCTGAACGCTTGCCATGGGAAGCGTTCCTACATGCGATCCTCGATGTCTCGGCCCCTGGCAAAGGGGGATGTTGCTTTTGGCCCCCTGAGTTCCTTACAATGACCCCAGGAAGAGGAGGGTCTGATGGAGCGAGACTGGCGTACGAAGCTGGCGACGTTGCTGGGTTCACTGGAACCACTCTGGCGTCTCAAGTCCCGCGTTGCGTTCGGTGCGACGATCGCTTCAATCACGGCTCTCGTCGCGTTGCCCGCCGCCAGGGCGGAAGCGAAGGCCGACACGACCGAGATGTCGGACGCCGCTCCTCGTAAACCCGGAAAACTTGCTGGGAAGTTCCTCCTTCGACAGGCTGGAACTCACGCGGGTAAGGCGCTCGCTAAGCACGGTTCTCACAGCTCCCATTCCTCCCACAGCTCGCATTCATCTCACCGCTCGGGCGGCTGGGTGTAGGCGAGATGTTCGGCGAGACCGAAAGGTCCGTCGAGGGCGAGCGGCAACTGACGGTAGATCTAGCGCTCTACCCGCGAGAAGGACTGTTGCGCGCCTGCTACGCCTTCACGGATCGATGTTTTCTGTTCCTCCGGGATGCGGGACCGTCCAGAGTCACCGTCGTCTTCCGTAAACGGCAGAGCCCGAAGACGCTCGAAGCTCTTGTCGAAGAGTTCGCCAACGAACTGGTCTGTCAAAGCCTCCGAGCACAGTTGGCGGCAGAGACGAAGAGGGTACGAGAAATGATCGTCGCCCAGGCCTTCGCCGAGTCCGACTTGTGATCGCACGGACGTTCTCTGCCACTCTCTACCCGAGAGCGGCCCTGGAGACTGCCGTTCTTGCCTTCCAAGGAATCTGTTCGGTCCGCCTCGTCGATGATGGCACTGAGGCGGTACGCGCCACATTCGAGCTTCCCTCCGCGGCTACCGAAGACGTTGTTGCCGAATTCTGCAACGTAGCCCTGGTCGCCTCGATTGAGGCGCAGCTCGGGCCGGGCCATGAGTAAGCCGGTCTTCCGGGAGCGGGATCATTTTGCGCTGGAACGGCGGGCCTACTCGTTCCTGCCGTTTCGGTTTCTGGATCTGGGTGGCAAGAAGCTCCTGGTGAACGAGGTCGGGGAACACCTGCTGCTCGACGACCGGACCTTCGAGGCGTTCGTCGGCAAGCAGCTGGATCCCGACGCAGTCGCATACAACGACCTCAAGGCGAAGCACATGCTGCTCGATGGGCCTCCGGATGTTCCCATCAGGATGCTTGCCACGAAATACCGAACCAAGCGTTCCTTCCTGTCGGGATTTACTAGGCTCCACATCTTCGTTGTGAGCCTTCGGTGCGAGCACTCATGCCATTACTGCCAGGTATCGAGGGTGAGCCCAGATAAGGCTCGCTATGACATGACCCAAGAGACTGCCAGTCGGTCTCTTGACCTCGTCTTTCGTTCACCGGCGCCCGAGATCAGCATCGAGTTCCAGGGAGGCGAGCCGCTTCTAAATTTCGGTCTCATTAGATACGTGGTCGAGGAAGCGGAGCGTCGAGTCCGCGCGACGCAGAAACGGGTTCAGTTCGTGATCACCACGAACCTCGCGCTGGTGACCGACGATATCCTCTCGTTCTGTCGTCAGCACAATGTCCTGATCTCGACGTCACTCGACGGACCCGCCTTGATCCACAATGCGAACCGATCGCGGCCGGGGAACGACAGTCACGAGCTGGCGGTCCGGGGAATCGAAAGGGCGAGGGCGGTTCTAGGTCAGGATCGGGTGTCCGCCCTGATGACGACTACGAAGCTGAGCCTCGATCATCCAGAGGAGATCATCGATGAGTATGTGCGGCTCGGCTTTGACCACATCGTCCTGCGCCCGCTGAGTCCCTACGGCTTCGCTTTGAAAACGAAGCTGAAGACGGGCTATGAGACGGGCGCGTACTTGACGTTTTACGAACGAGCGCTCGCGCACGTCATCGGGCTGAATCGTGCTGGTCGGTTCTTCGTGGAGGGGTTCGCGCAGTTGCTGCTCACGAAGATTCTCACGCCCTTTGCGACTGGCTATGTGGATCTTCAATCGCCAGCTGGCGCGGGAATCTCTGCTGCAGTCTACAACTACGACGGGGATGTGTACGTCTCCGACGAGGCCAGGATGTTGGCTGAGATGGGCGATAAGACGTTCCGGCTCGGTAGTGTCCATTCCGAGAACTACGAGCAAATGTTCGGCGGGGAGTTACTGCGGTCGCTCGTCAGTTCGTCCTGCGTGGAGTCACTTCCGGGTTGCTCAGACTGCGCGTTGCAGACCTGGTGCGGTTCTGACCCAGTCGAAAACTACGCGAAGCAGGGAAGCATCCTCGGGCACCGACCGACGAGCGACTTCTGCGACCGAAACATGAGCATCATCAAGTACCTCCTCGGGCTGTACCACGAAGGCGACGATCAGCTTCGGCGGATCTTCTGGTCATGGGTGAACAACCGCCCAGCCGAGCAGTTGGTCCCGGGGCTGGAGGTGAGCGCGTGATCCGGCTCTTGTCCCGCGGAGTCGTTCGGAATCAATTCTCCGGCGTTCGGCTCGGTCGGATTACGACAGTTCCGGTTTCCGCAGAGGCTCGCCCGGACCACGCTTTTCTCGTTCGCTCCGGGTCCGAACCGGGCGACCTCACGGGCTACGCCTGCGTTCTAGTAATGCCAGGCGTGTTGCTCCCTACGACCGAGAGCCCCGTGACCACCGTCGGCGATGACCTCGCCTATCTCACGAACGGTGACGTAGTGCTCATGGCGCCTTCGGGGCGGGTTAGTGTCCTCTATAGGAAGTCTTCAAAGCACAATACGATTCTCGCCACGGAGCGTTGCAACAGCCTCTGTTTGATGTGCTCGCAGCCACCCCAGCCCGACGACGACAGCCACCGCGTGGAGCAGATTTTGCGGCTACTGGAGCTTGTCGATGCTGACTGCGTGGAGCTTGGCATAAGCGGCGGGGAGCCGTTGCTTCTTGGCGACGGCTTTTTCGCAATAGTCGAGAAGTGCACGCGGCTGCTGCCGTCGACCGCACTGCACGTGTTGACGAACGGCCGTCTCTTCAAGAACCGAGCGCTGGCCAGAAGACTCGGGGAGATCGGCCACCCCGACGTCATGCTCGGGATACCGCTCTACGCGGATGTCGACACCATTCACGACTACGTCGTGCAGGCGCGAGGGGCATTCGACGAGACTGTGGTCGGCATCTACAACCTGGCTGAGTGCGGTGTCCCCATCGAGATTCGCGTGGTATTGCACGCGCAGACATACCGGCGTCTCCCGCAACTCTCGGAGTTCATTTACCGGAACTTTCCCTTCGTGTCGCACGTCGCGCTCATGGGTTTGGAGATGTTTGGGTACACGAATGCCAACTTGGCGCAGTTGTGGGTGGATCCTGTGGATTACCAGCCGCAGCTTCGAGCGGCCACGATGAGCCTCGCAGAGCGGGGTCTCAACGTGTCGATCTACAACCACCAGCTCTGCACAATTCCACCGGAGTTGTGGCCGTTTGCTCGCCAGTCAATCTCAGACTGGAAAAACATCTTTGTTGCGGAATGCGAAGGCTGTCCGGTTAAGGCGATGTGCTCGGGTTTCTTCCATTCAGCATCGAAGAGACACAGCGCCCACATCGCGCCGCCGAAAGTTTCCGCGGTGGTAGCCGATCGCCTGGCGAGGCGGGCTGAGGCCGGCCCTTGATCGATCCATTGATTCCTGCCGAACCAGTCGCCACGGCAGTTGCGCAGCCGGACGACTGTTCGATGACGTGCGGAGTGCCCGCGTACCAGACTGCGAAGGACAGGGTCGCCGCGGCCTTCGATGAGTCGGAGTCTCGCTGGTGGCATCTCGTCAACCGAGTAGTGTTCGTCGCGATCCTGCTGTCAGTCGGCGCGACCGTCATCGAGACCGTGCCGAAGTTCGAACGCGAGTTCCGAGGCCTCTTCGATGCGATCGAGGTCGTCACGATAGCGCTGTTCACGGTCGAGCTGACCCTACGCATCTGGTGCGCCGACTCGTCCCGAAGCATGTTCGGCAAGCATCGCCACCCGAGGCTCGCCTACGTGCTCAGTCCAGCCGGACTAATCGACCTGGTGTCCGTCGTCCCCTTCTATCTGGGTGCGACGAATCTTGTGGTTCTTCGATCTCTGCGCCTGGTCCGAATCTTCCGGGTTCTGAAGCTTACTCGTCAGGCTCGCGCAATGCGCCTTCTAGGGCAGGCGATCCACGCACGGCGGGACGAGCTTCTGTCGCTTCTCATGGTCGTCCTCCTCGCGCTCCTCGTCAGCGGGACCGTCATGTACTCGGCCGAGCACGAAGCACAGCCCAACACATTCGGCAGCATCCCCCAGGCTCTGTGGTGGTCAGTGGCGACGCTTACGACTGTCGGGTACGGCGACATCTATCCGATTACCGTGTTGGGCCGGATCTGTGCCTCGTTCATCATGCTGCTCGGGATCGGGCTAGTGGCGCTCCCGACTGGTCTGTTGGGATCGGCGATGTACGAGCTGCTGACGCCGAAGAACTGCCCGCGTTGCGGGGCAAGTCTGAAGCCGACCGAGGCCCACCGCGAGCGGTCACACCACGAAGGAGACGGTCCGGCGCACCCGTAGGGCTCGCGGGCACCGGATCGGCCTGGGTTCGGCGGGACCAGCCGCTGCGGCGGGCTAGCCCACCGGGGGCAAGAAGGCCGTCATCCAGTTACAGGCTATCTAGGTGATTGCGAGCGGGGAACGGTGTCGACCAAGCAGGAGCTGCCTGATTAGATCAGGCGCGCTTGCCGCGCGCTTTCGAGGTCCATTTCGGCGCCAGGGGTGCATGCTGGCGTCGATCTTACGGAAGGCATTTCAGCTACTTGCATCGCGCTGCCGGAACCCGCGCGCGTCTTAGGATCTGGTTCCGAAAGGAGTGGGGGTTCGAGTCCCCCTCCTCGCACTCACTTCGATTTCGCGGTTGCGGCATCATCCCGGAACTGAGGTCCGCGCTCAGAAATGCTCCAGCCGGGCTCGCTTCAGCGATCGCCGACAGCGAACATGTCTCGCCGCTTCGCGACGGCCCGCACGAGGCCTTGGTCGCGCAGCGTGTCCAACAGCTCCGCGACCGAACGGGGCGGGTTCTTGAGCGCCGTCGCTTGCTCCGAAATGACCTTTGCGATGGCGCCCGGCGAAATGTCGATGGTATCGATGACGAAATCGTCGGGGTGCTTGGCTTCGATGTTGTACGGGTCAAGTCGCGCCGCCGGGAAGTCATCGAGGTTGAAGGTCACGATGGCCTGTGCGTTCGCCCGAATTGCGGCCGCGAGTACGTGGCGATCGTCGGGGTCGGGAAGAACGAGTCCGTCGATGAGCCCTTCGAAGCCGGTCACCATGCAGTCGGGAACGGCACGGGTCATCAGCTCGCGCGTGCGCTGGAGGGCTTCGGGCTTCAGCTCGCGGCGCTGTCTGAGAATGCTGCGGAAGCACTCGTCGAGGATCGGGGCCGACCAGCGGGCGCGCACGACGCCGGTGTTGGCGAGACGGACGAGGAGATCGCGTAGCGGGGCAGGGTAGAGCACGCACGCGTCGTAGAGAACGACGAACGGCATCGCGCGCTAATACCCGAGACCGTGCTTCTCTGCTTCGGCGGTGAGCTCGTCGAGCACCTTCTTCCGCTCGGCTTCGTCGCGCTGCTGGTACGCGATGAGGTCAGCCGCTTTGACGCGACGATGGGAGCCGACCATCCGGAACGGAATCTTTCCTTCGTCGAGGAGCCCGACCAGGAACGGCCGAGACACGTTCAGGAGATCGGCGGCCTGCTGCGTTGTCAGCTCAGCGTGGACGGGGACGATGGTGACGGCGTTGCCGTTGGCCATCTGGCCGAGAACTTCGAGGAAGAGCTCGAAGGCCTCGCGAGGAACGGTCGCGGAGATGGGGCGGCCTTCGGCGTCAGAACGGACCTGGACCGTGCGAGAAGGGGTCCTGCGACGAGGCAGCGCGGAGAAGGCGCGAAGAGCAGCCTTGGCTTCCTCGGTGACCTCGGGCGTCGGGAGCTTCAATGCTGTGGATCCCATCGAAGACAAAGCATACGAAGCAAACGAAATAAACGCAATAACCGAAACTGGGGGGCGGGCGTTTCCCCGCGCCCGGCATCGTGGCTTCAGGTGCCGTCCGATGCCCCCACTCGTTCTTGACAGAGCCCGTCTAACCGGACCACCTGGTCAGCTGAGGTAACGCGCGCGTTGTTCCCCGCGGCAGCCGGCAGAACGGCGCGCCAATTCCCGACGGCATCTGTCAAAGATGCGCCCCGGATGCGTGGGGTTTTCGACAGTCCCATCGCCGCCGGGCGGAAACGGGGAGCGATCAGGCGCCGTGATGGTCGGCACGCAGCCTGCAGACCCAAGAGGTCATGGCTTCCATTCATCTCGGTCGGACCCTCCTGGCGCTCGGCGTGATGGTCGGCGTCGCATGGTCGGCGTCCGCGCGCGATGCGAACGCCGCGGACGGAACCCCGGAAGCGCCGAGCCCGTCGCTCCGCCAGGAGTGGGTGGGGCTGGAACTCACGCCCGCGTCGATGGCGCTCGCCTCATGCTGCGACAGCCAACCTGGTCACATCGACACCTATCAGGCTGGTCCCGGCGGCGGCATCCGGTTTGGACGGCATCGATGGGAACGCACGTATCTCATCCCGCTGGAAGCAGGCCTTTACGTCACCTCCGGGAACCGAACGATCTTCCTGCACCTGGAGGTGGAGGGTGGTCTCATCGTACCGGGGACCGATCGGCGCCTGGAGCTCGGCGTGGCCACGGGGCTGGGCATCCTCGCGCTCGAGTATTCAAACAAGTGTGATGGCTCCTGCGACGTGGGCGGTGCGGGTTGGATGATTTCGCTGGTGGGGCGCTACCTGTTCGTGGTCAGGCCGGCGGTGACGGTCGGGGCGAGCGCGCGCCTCGTCATTCCGGCCACCGTCCCCGGCGGCGAGGTGTTGGGTCACTTCGTTGGCGACGGCAGCATCCTTCTTGGTGGCCTCGAAGTCGGGTTCGGACACGGCTGACGCGCTTTCGATCCCGCCTGTCAGCCGAGCAGTGCCTGCGCGCGTCGGCATCACGCCACCACCGGGCCGCGGTTATAGTCCGCAGATGCGTTGGAGAAGGCTCCCGCTCGCGGCGGCGGTGCTGGCGGCGGGGGCTCCGGTCGGCCCTCGTCCGACGGGCCCGATGCCGGCGCCGACGGCTCTCCCGACGGCGCCAGCGGCCTGGCCTTCCGTCGCACTGAAATGGAACGCTGGAGTGGTCGTCTTCAAAGCGCGCGCCGTCATTCGCCGAAGAGCGTCCGCGCGGTCTGGCGAGGGCGGTGATGCAGGAGCTAAACCGATGAGCCACCGTGCCGCACTCGCCTCGGAGATGTTTGCGAGGTGCGTCGCGATCTCGGGCGTGCTCGCAATGGTGGGCGGTTGCGGAAGGGGATACCAGCCTCCGACGTCGTTGCCCCCGACGGTAACTTTCGAGTTCCAGAACGGCGGGGCGACCTCGGTCTACGTCTACGTCGCCGCAGCCTGCGTGGTCGATATGACAGTCACCGAGCTAGTCGATCCTCCAGTGAGCATCGGCCTGCTGCGCGGCCAGGGCGGCACCTGCGACTGCAGCGTGGTCGGACCCTGTGCCTTCCAGGGCACCCCTTTTAAGTTCTGCCCCGGCCCCGTGGGCAGCAGCCTCGAAGTGGCGGCCGGCGCTGTGGTGTACGAGTGGTGGACGCCAGTGGATCTGACCTACGTAACAGTCGGCGCGCGCACATGCTCGGAGACAACCTTGATTCCCACAGGTCACTACCGTGTCGACGTGCCGGTCTACGCGTCACAGGCGGACTCTTCGGCTCGAACCCGGGCCCGGGTCGTCAGCCAGACGTTCGACCTCCCGGCCACCGAAGCCGTCGTACTCCCCCTTGCGGCACCCTGATCGGCCCGGTCTCCGTCGGGCGGCGGGGACGGAGCTCAGAGTCGCGCTTACGGCCGGGAGACCGACCCCGGAGCGTAAGCGAGCGCGGTTAGAAGGTCACGGACGTGATGTCGTAACCGACCGCGCAGTCGTCCTGGCAGTTTTTAGGGAAATACCCACAGGCCGCGAGAAGGCCGTCGTCGTGCACGGTGAGGGTGATGAAATTCGCTGACGGGTCCTTCGAGAGAATCCTCTGCTCGCAGTCGTCGTAGACCTGCTCCATGGTCTGCGCGGCGACAGGCGCTTGATGAGTGGAGAGCGTGGCGCCATCCTCGACCCAGCCGTGGTCGGGAACTACGGCGCCTTTGTCGTCTTTCATCAGATAGCTGCGGCGGACGACGACGTCGCTTGCGACCTCGATCGTCGTCTCCGTCGACCACCCCGTGAATGAGGAAGTGGTATTGGTGTAACGGTAAGAGGGGCCGTTGGTGCCCTTGAGCGCGCTCCACGTCTGACGACTTTGCGCCAACTGACTTCGTTCGGTCGTATTGGGGCCGGCCGGATTTGGGCCGTTGCCGTCGCAGCCGAGTCCACCCGCAGCAACGGTGACGAATGCCGCGAGGACGGCCAGCGGGATCGATTTGGTCATGGGACCATGCCACTGCAATTGGGAGGCCGTGCCCGTCGAGGCGCTCGTATCGCGAAACAGCGAGACAATTGCGGCTCGTTTCGGGCCACTGGGTGCCTCGACCGTCGGATTCCTGATACGGACCGACGTGAGCGAGGCGCCCGTGTCGCGACACGGCGCTCTCTACTAGAGTCGGGGGTCCGTGCCTGCGCTCGTCGGGATCACGCCACCCCGGGCCGCGGTTATAGTGCGCACATGCGTTGGAGAAGGCTCCTGTTCGCGGCGGCTGTGCTGGCGGCAGGGTGCTCCGGTCGGCCCTCGTCCGCCGGGGGCGATGCCGGCGCCGCCGGCTCTCCGGACGCCGGCAGCGGCCTCAGCTTCCAGAAGATCACCCTCACTCAGGACTTCCTCTGCGAGGGCGCCTCGTTCGGCGACTTCAACCGCGACGGGATACGAGACGTCGTTTCGGGCCCGTACTGGTACGAAGGGCCGAGCTTCGCGACCCGACATCGGCTCTACCCGCCGGTGTCGTTCGATCCCCATGGCTACTCCGACTGCTTCTTCGCGTTCATCGTCGACTTCAACGCCGACGGGTGGGACGACGTTCTCATGGTTGGCTTCCCGGGGACGACCGCCTCCTGGCTCGAGAATCCGGGCGCTCCGGCCGCCACGGGACAGCCGGAGCCGGACTGGATACGCCACGTGGTGGTGAGCGGGGTCGACGACGAATCGCCGGCATTCGCGGATCTCACGGGCGACGGGCGCCCCGAGTTGGTGTTCAGTCAGGGGGGGCGCTTGGGGTGGGCCGGACCGGATTGGAGCGCGCCAGCCACCCAATGGACCTTCCACGCGCTGTCGCCGGTCGGTGGCTACGGAACGTTCACGCACGGCCTTGGGCTGGGCGACCTGAACGGCGACGGCCGGCCGGAGCTGCTCGAGGCCACCGGCTACTGGACGCAGCCGGCGTCCCTCGCCGGAGATCCCGTCTGGGTCAATCATCCGCAGAGCTTCGGGCCGGGCGGGGCGCAGATGCTGACCACCGACGTCGACGGAGACGGTGATGCCGACGTGGTCACCTCGCTGGCCGCCCACGGCTCCGGGTTGGCCTGGTACGAACAGACCGCCGCCGGCGCGTTCACCCAGCACGTGATCGTGCCCCTCGACGGCGGGACGTTGAACCTCTACCAGCCGCACGCGGTGGCGCTCGCCGACATGAACGGCGACGGGCTCCCCGACATCGTGACCGGCGAGCGCTTCTGGGGACACGTCCCCGAGGGAGAGCCCGACTTGAGCGCGCCGGCGCGCCTCTACTGGTTCGAGGCCCGGCGCGACGGCGGCGCGCACTATCTTCCCCATCTCATCGACGACGCGTCCGGCGTGGGGACGCAGGTGGTGGCGGGCGACCTAAACGGCGACGGCCGGCCGGACGTCGTGGTGGCCAACAAGAAGGGGGCCTTCGTGTTCCTGCAGACGGCGCCTCCCTAGGCGCCGGCCCGGGCCTCAGTAGGGGAAGGCGATTCGCACGAAGTTGTAGAGGCCGATGGTGCAGTTGTCGTAGTCGTGGCCACCGCCCGTCACCAGGTAGTTGAAGTTCGCCGTGGTGATCGTGGGCGCCGCTTTCGTCGCCAGACCGTTCGCCGAGGCGGCCGCGCTGCTGGTGGCGAGCTCGTTCGAGCCCGATTGTACGTAGAAGTAATTGACGGGGTACATGGCGGGATTCTCCTGCTTGAGGCAGCTCGCAATCATGTCGGAACCGTAATTGCCGCCTGCGGGACTGTAGCCGCCGAACCAGCCGAAATCCTTCAGGTGGTGACAGAGGAAGACATTGATGGTCTGCATGCCGCCGTAGGAAAACCCGCTCATGGCGCGCAAATTGCGATCCTTCGCGATGGAGTACTTCGATTCGAGGAACGGGATGAGGTCATTCATCATCTCGTTGTCGAACACCATGTAGCCGCCGGTGTCGTTGCTGTTGCCGGTGGAGCTGCCCATCGGCCAAACGCCGATGATGGGCTTGATGACCTTCTCGTTGATGAGATTGTCGAGCAGGACGTCGGGCTTGATCTTTGCCCGCTGCATCCAGGTGTCTTGGTTGTCCGGATAGCCGTGGAGAAAGAAGACCAGCGGGTACTGGGTTTGTGGGTCGTAGCCGGGAGGCGTGTAAATGTTCACCGGCTTCGTGATGGGCGTGCTCTGCTTCGCGAGCACCTGACCGATCGACCCCATGCCATGGTAGTAGCAGGGGTAGGTCGTCGAGGTCCATTTGCCCCGGTTCGTCGGGTTGTTCCCGTACTGTGTGGGCACCGACGTCACGGGTTTGGCAAACATGCGCGCGCCGCCCGTTCCGCCTGTCGCGCCCCCGGTGCTGCCGCCCGTACCCGCGCCGCCGGAGGTTCCTGCCACGGCGCTGCCGCCGGAACCGGTGCCGGTGCTGCCTGCGGCGTTCGACCCGCCGGTACCTGTACCGGAGTTGGTTCCGCCCGAGCCGGCCGAGGTGCCACCGGAGCCGGCCGAGGTGCCACCGGAGCCGGTCGATGTGCCGCCGATGCCGCCAAAAGTTCCGCCGGCGCTGGTCGACGTTCCGCCCGTGCCAATCGACGTTCCGCCGGTGCCGGTCGACGTTCCGGTGGTGCCGGCGGAGGTGCCACCGGTGCCGCTGGTCATCGCGCCGGTGCCGCCGGTGCCGCCGGTGCCAGAGGTGGCCGGCTCTCCGCCGCCCGACCCGCATGCGGGAAGTATCAGCATGGCGATAAAAGCTTTGCTGAGGATATGTCTCTGGCTTCGCATTGGGTCGTCCTCCGTCTGACGTCAAGTGCTGCGGTGCCCCCGGCCCCTGCTCCGAGCTGCCCACCCTGGATGAGCAGCTCGCTTCCCCGCCTACGTACAGGGGACGACATCCGGAAGATTGTCCTTGGAATCGACTGCGCTCGTCTGACCGGCCGCCTAACGGACCGAGCGCAACGAAACCAACACGCGCGCAAACAAGGTTAGGATCAGTGCGCAGGAGTTGGGTTCGGGCCCGCTGTGACGTGCCCCGCGACGCGTCGCCGCGCCGTTGGACCCCTTCTCGGGAATGCCGGTATCATCTTTCGGTGATCAAGCCGCCCCTGCGAGGCGCACACGGCTCAGCGTCTCCGTGGGTGGCTCTCTCCGTTGCGGCCCTCCTCCTTGGTGGCGGATGCTTGGGGCTAGTCGCTGCGGGACAGCATGACCGGGTGGGGCAGCAGCTGAGACGACAGCACCGGTATCTCGAGGCGGCTGTCGCCTACGAGCAGGCGTACCTCGAACGACAGCAGGCGCTCGGCCCTGGCCATCGAGACGTGGCGCTCACGATGACAGCCGCCGGGCAGTGTTTCAATTTGGGCGGAAAGCCGAGAAAGGGACTCGATCTCCTCGAACGAGCGCTACCCATGGTGGAGGACACGACAGGCGCCGCGAGCGACAGCACGGCCGCTACCTTGTATGCGATGGCGGATGCAGAGCTGAAGCTCGGGTCGGTCGACATCGCGGAGGCTCATCAACGTCGCGCACTTTCGATAGTCGAGCGTACCGGCATCTCATCACTCGAGTACTCCAACTTTGTTGCGCAGCTGGGACGAATCGTGCTCGCGAACAACCATGCCGACGAAGCCTATCGCCTGGAGACCCAGGCCCTCGCCATCCGTCGCGGGCTTCGACCAGCGGAACCTGAGCTCGTCGCGCAGAGCCAAAACGATTTGGGCGTCGTGTTCCAGGTAAAAGGCGACTTTTCGCGCGCGCGCGACTTCTACGCGCAGGCGCTTGCGGCCCTGGAGGCAACCGGGGCGGAGGCAAGCCTCACGTACGGGGGGTATCTTCGGGATTACGGGGCGATCCTGTACCTAATGGGTGATTACCCGGCGGCGGAAGGTGTTGCCCGTCGCGCGTTGGGTTTGGCAGAACGGATCGGACCAGCGGAGAGTTTAGACGTCGCACACTCGGCCAGTTTCCTCGGGCTCGTGCTCGCGAAAGAGGGACGTAACCAAGAGGCCATCCCGTTTCATCGCCGCGCGCTCGTCGTTCGCGAGCGGGAGCTGGGCCCACGGCACGATCTCACGCTGGCGTCGCTGGTGTTTCTTGCTCAGTCGGTTCAGGCGCAGGGTAGTCCTGCAGCCGCTGAGGGTCTTTGGCGTCGCTACCTCGCCGTCCAGGAATCGCGCCTCGGGCGCCGGCACGTCGAAGTGGGGGCGGCGGCCGCCAGGCTCAGCGAATGCCTGCACCTCATCGGCAAGAATGATGAAGCCGACGGGCTGTTTCTCCGCTCCCTGGAAATTGCCAAGGATGCGAAGGCGAAGAACTTGTCGACACTCGTCTTGCGACTGAGCGACTTCGTCGAGATGTCCCAGAATGCGGAGCGCTGGGAGTCCATATCCAGAGATATCGTCCGGGTAGCTAGGAAGACGAGCAATGGTCAGACGCTCGATCTGGCACTTGCTCTGGAGGCGTATGGACGCATCCTGGCGGAACGCCACAAGTGTGACGACGCGGACGTCGCCCTGGATGAAGCGAGCGAGATAGTGGGACGAAGGCTCGGCCCGAGCAACATCCAAACCCGCGTGCTGCTACATCGGATCGATTCCCGAAGATGTGGACGGCCGGGCAGACCCGGTTCGGGCGTTCCGCAACAGAGTATTTGAGACGAGCTCGGCCGGACGGCCGAGCCGTCGTCGGTCGACGCTTATCAGTCGCACCCGCAAGTCGGGCCGACGGTCCCGTCACAGCAGGTCGGCCGGCCCCTTCGCGCAGCCGCACACGCCGGGGACGGCAGACGGACGGTCCTGTGGCGCGAAGGATTCCGCGCGCGATTCGGTTCATACTCCCGGGATGCCTGCCAAGAAACGCGCCGTGCACCTGAATGCGGATCTTCACAAGGCGCTGACGGCCAAGTCCGCGGCGATGGATCTCACCGTAGCCGAGCTGGTCAGCAAGGCGACTCGCGCGTACCTCGCCGACGCGGCGGACGAGGCGACGTTCGGGCGGCAGGAGCCGTCGCTCTCCTTTCGCGGCGCCGGCAAGAAGGGTGCAAAGAAGGGCGCGAAGAAGGCCGCGAAGAAGGCCGCGAAGAAGGCGGCGAAGAACGCTGCCAAAAAGGGCGCGCGCGGCAAGAAGGTCGCCAAGAAGACCCGAAGCAAAAAGCGCCGGGCGTAATCACCCGAGCGTGCCCTCTCAGCGACGCGCGAGCGCCGACGTCAGACCGGATGCGCGAAGCGCCCCATGAAGAGAGGGCAGCGCGTTCGCGTATCGATGATCAGAAACAGGAACGGGTGATCGGCCCGGAACGTCCGTGGCTTGGGAAGGTCCGTCACCGCTAGATCGCCGATCGCGGCGGCAGGGGCCACCGCACCCTGCTCGCTGACCTCGACGCACGCCTTGTGCCGTACGGCGGAGATCCAGAAGTCGCGGTGCCCGGTCATGCCCGAAAAATCCGCCCGGGCGCGATCGAACGCGCAGCGGACCCCGAGCAGCTGAACCGCTTGGCGGAGGTCCAACGAGGTCTCGAGGGCGAAGCGGGGCAGGTGAACGGCGACTTGCCCGGCCGGCGCCGCCTCGAGCCGTTCGATCCAGTTGCCCAGGTCGGAGACCAGCTTCCGTTCCACGTCCCACAGCCCTTCCTGCTCGTGCGGCAGGATCACCACCATCGACGTGGCCCGGCCTTCATAGGGGAGCGAAAGCAACTGAGCGACGTCGACGTCGACCAGCTTGTGGGACCCGGTCCGGTGCATGAGCGGCAGTAACGCCGGCTGTCCGCCCAGGCGGACGAACGGCTGATGGGAGGTGTTCGCCTCCGGGAAGAGAGCGGCCCACCGCCCTTTGAAGGAGAGCGCGGTGACCAGGACCAGACCCGTGAGGGTCGCGATCGTCCCGCGCGGGAGCAGCTCCGCGATTTTGCCGGCGGTCTGGTCAGCCACCCAGGCGTTGATGGTCTGGCGGGCGGCGTCCGCCGGGCCGGCGAAGTCGATCTCGCGCAACCCGGTGCCATAGTGCGTGCGAAGCAGCGCCGTGAATTCTGGATGGAGGCGATAGCCCGATTGCGCGAACAGCGCGTTGGCGAGCACCGACTCCACCCCGGGCGCATCGGCGATCGCGGCCGCGAGCATGGCGAAGGTGGCATGCAGCTGCGCCGGATCGAGCGCCCCCACCCCCAAGGCACGTTTCATTTCAGCGGCCGTCTCGCCCTTGGCCGCCGCATACGCCATGGCCAGCCCCACCGAGACGCTGCCGGGAGAGAAGAAGAGATTGTCCGAACCGTGAGCGGCCTTGGCGTACAGGGCGGCGCTGAAGGCCGTCGTGCTGGCGACGAGCGCGCGCGTCTCGGGCGAATTCGCGGCAGCCGCCAGCCCGCGTTCCGGCTCCTTGCCGCCTGCTATGACTCTCATCGATTTCTCCAGCATACCAGCGGTCGTCAGTGCGCGTGACGCACGAGCCAGTCGCGGATGAGCGTCAGCGCTGCCGGCGACATCGTCTCGCCGAGCTCGCCGTACTCGGTTGGGTCACCCGTCTTGGCGGTCTGAAAGAGATGGTTCAGGCGCGGCAGCTCGTGAACGGTGACATCGGACTTGCCCGCCAGGGCCTTGCGCAGCTCGGGCAGGTTCGCGTCTGGCGCCACTTGCATGTCGAGCTCTCCGTCGAGCGCGAGCACGGGCACATGAACCCGGGAGAGATACGTTCGTGGGTCGAGAGCGAGAAACGCTCGGTACCACGGCGTGAGCAGTTGCGACGCGATGGCGTCGAATCCGCCTGCGTGCGCGAGCTCGGCCCGGTCGGTCTCCGGGAGCCCGTCGTAAAGCGCCCTCAGACGAGAGCGGGCGGCCTTCGGGTCCGGCTCGGCGAGGAGGATGGCGTAAGCCTGGTCCCATTTTGCCCGCGTCTTGGCGATCTCGCCGTCGCTGGCCCCGTTGCGGCGGGCCATCCAGGCCCGTTGCAGGTGCAGGATCTCGCGCCCAGGCAGCGCGGGGCCGGCGAGCATGACGATGAAGGCGACGTCCCGCGAATCGGCGGCGGCCATGGCGGCCACGGTTGCGCCTTCGGAGTGCCCGACGATCCCTACCCGGTCGCGCGCCACCTCCGGCCGGGCGCGCAGCCAGGCGACGGCGGCCAGCGCGTCCCGCTCGAAGTCGAGGGTGGTGGCGGTCGCATACGTTCCGGTAGAGGCCGCGTAGCCGCGGTCGTCGCAGCGCAGGACCGCCAACCCCGCGCGGGTGATGGCGTCGGAGAGCACCAGGAACGGTCTGTGGCCCATCAGGGTCTCGTCGCGGTCCTGCGGCCCCGAGCCGGTGGCGAGCGCCACGGCGGCGAACGGTCCCACCCCGCTCGGCTTCGTGAGCGTGCAGGCGAGCGTGACCCCTGGCGCGCCGCCGGGAATCGCGACCGCGAGCTCTTCGTAGGGCAATGGCCGCCGAGGTTCCTGAGAGCGCGGCGCCACGGCCGCCGGATGCTCGGCCCGCGCCAGCGTCAGCGGCATGGCGTGATTGTGCTGCGTGAACACGCCGACCAGGCGATCGCCCTCCATATGGGCCGTGTAGCTCGCGTCGATGCGGGGAATGGCGAAGACCACGGCGTTGCCGGCCACGCTCACGGAGCCGACGGGGATGCCGCCGGCGTGCTGGTCCGGGCTGTCGGCCGTCGCCGTCCAGCCCGTGGCGGTGCGCTCGACGTGCAGGACGACAGTCAGGCGGACTTCCAGCGTTCCTTGCCAGCTTCCCTCCGGCGCGGGAGCCGTCGATCCGCCCGGCTGCCTCACGAAATCGAGCGGGCTCGGCTTGCCGTGTTGGGTCCACGTCCCCTCGAGCGCGCCGTCGGTCACACGCGCCACGTACTGCCCGTCGATTTGCGGCATCGCGACCTGGAGAGAATCGCCTTGCACCGTCACCGACCCTGCGGGGATGCCACGCGCGCCTTGATCGATGCTGTCCATTCTCGCCGTCCATCCCGAGCCGGTGTGCTCGAGGTGAAGGGCGAGCCGCAAGGCGTTGGCGAGGAGCGTCCCTTGCCAGGCGCCCGCGAGCGGCGGCTCCGGGGCGACGGGGTTGGTCGCGGCGGTGCTCGCGGCCGGCCGCGGCGGGGTGGAGGCGCAGGCCGCCCATGCGCAGCCGATTCCGATGGCGGCGATCCGGCCGAGCGTCGCCCGCATCGGTCGACAAAGCGGACGGCTCGGGGGCCCGAGCCTCAGCGAAAATGGCCGGCGGTTCACGCGCGAACTCTGTCCCGAGGTCCTTGCGGTGCCAAGAGGGCGTCACCCCGGTCCGTCGTTCCCTTCGGCGCTTTCCCGAAGCGCAATTGCCTAAGTGATTGAAATGCCGACAATACTTTCGTCCACGAAACGGATGACCCAGGTTGCGTGGTTAAATCAAGTACGGCAGCGCACTTATTCGTGTAGCGTATTGGCTCCCCAGTCGGAGGAAACCACGTTGCTGTACACGAAGCGTCCCGCGCTCCTGGCCCTGTCCATGGTCATCGCTGCCGGCGTCGCCTGCTCGGCGCCTGCCGAATCGACGACGACCACCGTCTCGCCGCTGAACGTCGACACCACGGCCACCTACACGCTGGTGGGCGTACAAAGCGGCAAGTGCGTGGACATTCCGGGCAGCAGCACGTCGAACGGTGTGCAGCTCGACATCTCCACCTGCGTCGCCGGTTCGGCCCGCCAACAGTTCAAGTTGGATTCGCAAGGGAACGGCTACTACCACCTGCGCAACGTGGGCAACGGCCTGTGCGTCGACGTGAACGGCGCCGGGACGACCGACGGCACCGCCGTCATCCAGTGGACCTGCGGCACCGGTTTGAACCAGCAGTGGTTGTTCACCGATTCGAATGCCGCCGAAACGCTCACGGCCCACCACAGCGGCAAGCTCCTCGACGTCTCGAACGGTGGGACGGCGGACGGCACGAAGCTGCAACAGTGGACCGCGAACAGCGGTTCCAATCAGCTGTTCAAACTGCAGAACGTGAGCGGCGCCTACGTCTGGAAGAACGTCGCCATCGGCGGCGGCGGCTTCGTGACCGGCATCGTGTTCAGCCCCGTTCAGAGCGGGCTCGCGTACGCGCGAACCGACGTGGGCGGGTTTTATCGCTGGAATGGGCTCACCAACACCTGGACGCCGCTCACCGATTCGTTCCCGGCCTCGCAGGGGAACTACCTGGGCGGTGAGAGCATCGCGGCCGACCCGGTGAACGCCAACATCGTCTACGCGGCGGCCGGCATGTACCGCGGCAGCGGAAATGGCGTCATCCTGCGTTCGACCGATCAGGGCACCACTTGGACGGTCAACAACATCAACCTGCCGATGGGTGGCAACGAGAACGGCCGTGGGATGGGCGAGCGGCTGGCCGTGGATCCCAACAACAACACCATCCTGTACTTCGGCTCGCGGACCGCGGGGCTCTGGAAGAGCACCAACTCCGGGAGCACCTGGGCCCAGGTGACCGGCTTCCCCTCGAGCGGCGACGCCGGGTTCGGGCTGCCGGTGGTGGTGTTCGACAAGCGCGGCGGCACCAGCGCCGGCTCGACGACGATCTATGTGGCGGCCGCCTCGAAGAGCTCGGGCAGCAACCTCTATCGGACCACGAACGGCGGCGCCAATTGGTCGCTGGTTTCGGGCGGCCCGTCGGGGCTCATGGCGCACCACGCGTCGATCGGCAGCGACGGAACGCTGTGGCTCGCCTATTCCAATGACTATGGCCCCTACAACACGTCGGGCGTGTCGCTGGTCGGGCAGGTCTGGAAGCTCTCCGGCAGCACCTGGACCAACGTGACGCCTCCGGCCGCGAACTGGGGCGGGATGGCCGGCGGCATCAGCGTCGATGCGCAGAACGCGCAGCACGTGATCGTCTCGACGCTGGACTGGTACAGCCCGGATCGCCTCCTCGGCACCACCAATGCCGGCGGAACCTGGGGCGTGATCGCGCAGCCGCCCGTTTCTTGGAACACCAACGGTTCGACCTACAACGCCAACGGTGCGCAGTATTGGTTTTCGGGCGGCGCGCAGATCGGCACCAACGCCACCAACTGGGTCGAGGCGGTCGCGCTCGATCCCTTCAGCTCGAGCCATGCCATGTACGGCACCGGCGCCGGCGTGTGGTCCAGCAGCAACATCCAGTCGGCCACCGGATCCTCCGGCCAGGGCGTCACCTGGACGTTCTACGACACCGGCCTCGAAGAGACGGTCCCGCTGTTCGTGATGCCGGCGGTGAAGGGGGCATTCCTCGGCGCCATTGGCGACCTGGGAGGGATGCGCAACCCGAACCTGGATGCCTACTCCAGCACCGGTGAGTACACGAACCCCACCCAGGGCAACGTCAACGGCATCGACTTCGCGGAGAACAACGCGAACATCGTCGTGCGCGTCGGCAACAGCGGCACCGCGGCCTCCGACGTCGCCTACTCCAGCGACAACGGTCAGACCTGGCACCCGGCCACCGGAACGGTTCCCGGCTATGGCGGGCCGAACCAGATGCAGTCGGTGGCGGTCTCGGCCGACGGGACCCGCTTCCTGGTGTCGCCCTACGCGGGCCACGGCAACACCGCCTACACCACCAACAACGGCACCAATTGGACGACCTGCAGCGGTCTACCGTCGGGCGCGATGTTGGCCTCCGACCGGGTGACCTCCGGGACGTTCTATGCCACCAGCGGCAGCACCCTCTACGTCAGCACGAACGGCGGTGCGAGCTTCTCGACCGTGAACACCTTCTCGGGCAGCGGTGCGCCGCGTGCCGTGTTCGGGAAGTCCGGCGAGGTGTGGGTCGCGGCCGGCAGCGGCGGCCTCTATCGGTTCACCGGCTCGGGCGCCACGAAAACGCAGATCACCAGCGCGTCGTCCGCCTCTGGCGTGGGCTTCGGGATGGCGGCCAGCGGCCAGTCTCACCCGGCGGTGTTCATCATCGGCACCGTGGGCGGACAGTACGGATTCTTCCGCTCCGACGACGGAGGCGGCGCCAGCTGGAAGCGCATCAACGACAACGCGCACCAGTTCGGCTGGCTTCAGGGCAACTACATCGGCGGCGACGAAAACGTCTTCGGCCGCGTCTACCTGACCACCGGCGGACGCGGGTACGTTTACGGCAACTGACCGGTAGCGGTCGTTCGGCGCGCCTCAGCGGGCCCGCTTGCGGCTCGGTCTCCGTACCTTCGGCGCAGCTTTCTTCGGCGTAGCTTTCTTCGGCGTCGGGCTCTTGCTCTTGCCCTGCAGGTTCAGCGCCACCGCAGAACGGATGAGATCCTTCAAGGCCGCGACGTCGATCTTCTCGTGCTCGCGGATGTCGATGGCGCGCCGGACATTTCCCTCCAGGCTGGAGTTGAACAGCCGGGCAGGGTCCTTCAGCGACGCCCCCTTCGCGAAGGTCAGCTTGACGACGCTCTTGTAGCTCTCTCCCGTGCAGACGATGCCGGCGTGAGAGAAGATGGGCGTGCCCATCCACTTCCACTCCTCGACGATCTCGGGGGCGGCCTCGTGAATGAGTCGGCGCACTTTCGCCAGGGTCTTGCCGCGCCAATCGCCGAGCTCGGCGATCCGGGCGTCGATGCGGGCTGAGGCGGATTTCTCGGCGGCGGCGGTCGTCATCCTTGCCTCCCACCCGGCGATTCCACGCCGAATTGTTTGGCGTACGCGGAATGCAGTCGTTGCCAACCCTCGTTCTTGAGCACGTCAGGGCCCACCATGCGCCCGATCGGCGCGCCGCCCAGGAAGCGGTCGAGGACGTCGAAGCAGATGTGCCAGCCCGCCGCACCCCAAGAGATGAAGCGCCGATCGATGTTGTGCCAGAGCGTGAGCCGCGTTCCCCCCGCGACCGGCTCGAGCTGCCAGCGAATGTCGTTGCCGCCCCAGGTGTATTCGAGAAGCTTCGGGGCCTCGGCTCGCTTCACGGTGGTCTCCGAGACTTGCGGCGTCGGGGCGCCCACGGTGGTCAGCTTCACCGGGCCGCTGGTGTCGAGCGTGCGGTCGGCATCGAAAGGCGCCCACTCGCGTAGCTGCTCCGGATCGGTGAGCGCCCGCCAGACCTTCTCGGGTGGGTGGCGCAGCTCCCGCACGAGAAGCAGCGTCCAGTCGTCCCCTTGTTTGCGGACCTCGGCGCCGGCGGCGGCGCCCGGCGAGTACGGTTCACGGTTGCTCATCGCTTTTTTCCTTTCGCTGGAGACGCCTCGCCCATGCGGTCGAGGTGCCGTTCGAGAGCGTCGACGTGCGTCGACCAATAGCGCCGGAAGGGAGCCAACCAGGCATCGATTTCCATCAGCGGCTCGGGCCGGATCCGGTACATGCGCCGCTGGGCGTCCACGCGTGCCTCCACCAGACCCGCCTCGCGCAGCAGTCGGAGGTGCTTGGACACCGAAGGTTGGGGCATCCGAAGCTGGCGCTCGATGTCGCCCACCGACCGTTCGGAGGCGGCCAGCAGGCTGAGGATGGCCCGTCGATTGGGTTCCCCGATGACGGCGAACGCAGATTCCATATGGCGTATATGCCGCATGGGACATATGCGTGTCAAGCCGCTACCGCTATCCTGTATCGTTAGACGATGGCTCCTGTGGATCCCGCGATTGCAGCAGCGGCCCGCGCGCTGGCCGCCGGACATGCGCTGGCGGCGCTCAAGTGGGTGGGCGTCCGGAAGGACGCCAGCGGCGTGGCCCTCCGCGGGGTGGCGCTGGCGCAGCTCGGCGACTATCCCCGGGCGCGGGAGCTGTTGCGGCGGGCGGGGCGCGCCTTCGGCGCTCGAGCGCCGCGCGAGCGGGCTCGCTGTCAGGCGGCGGAGGCGGAAGTGGCGCTGGCCATGCGCGAGGTCGGCCGCTCATCGGCCGCGCTCGACGGGCTGGCGCGCACCCTGACGCGGCTTGGGGACGCTGGGAACGCGCGGCAGGTCCGGCTGGTGGCGGCACGCTGGGCTCTGCTGCGCGGGAGGCTCCGCGATGCCCGTGTCCAGCTCGCGCGCGTCGACGTCGACGAGGCCGCGCCGCCCGTGCGGGCGTTGCACCATCTCGGGCGGGCGGAGATCGCCATGCGCGACGTGCGGGCGCGAGATGCGGCGGAGTGGCTGGCGCGCGCGCAAGAGGAGGCGACGACCTCCGGTGTGACGGCGCTCGTGGCCGAGGTGCAACGGGCGGTCAGCGCTCTCGAGGCCCCTTGCGCGCGGTTACTCGACGAGACCGGGATTCTGGGACCGCCGCCGAACGCACGTTCGGGGGGATGGGGCCAGCCCGAGCTCGCTTCCCATGGGGGCGGAGGCTGGCGGACGGTGTCGCTGTCCGCCGTGGAGAGGGCTCTGGGCGCGAACGCGCTGGTGGTCGACGGGATCCGGCGGGCGGCTCGCGTCCCGGGGCGGGTGATGTCGTTGGCCCGGCGGCCAGTGCTCTTCGCGATCCTCGAGGCGCTGGGCGAGCACTGGCCCGCGGACACGACACGCGCGGCGCTGATCGCCGCGGCTTTCGGTGCTCGCGTGGCGAGCGACTCGTTCCGGGCGCGGCTGCGGGTGGAGGTGGGGCGGCTCCGGGTGGCGCTACGCGGGTTGGCCGACATCGAGGCGACGCCAGCAGGATTTCGTCTGGTGCCGGTGCGCATGCGGCCGCTTCTCGTGCTCGCGCCGCCGGCCAAGGAGTCCGCAGCGGCCACCGAGGTTTCGGTGCTGGCGCTGCTTCAAGACGGAGCGTCCTGGTCGACGGCGGCGCTGGGGCGGGCGGTGAACGTCAGCCAGCGGACGCTGCAGCGGACCTTGCGCGAGCTGCGGGACCGCGGGGCGGTGCGGGCCATCGGCGAGGGGAGGGCGCGCCGGTGGGTAGCGGCCCCGCTCACCGGATTCGCGACAACCTTGTTGCTCCCCGGCGCGCTCGCGACACGGTAGTTCTCCTGTTGGGAGACCCTCATGCCACGACCCGTTGACTCTACCGTCATCGCCGAGCCGCTCGAGATCGTGCGGGAGTACGGCCCGATGCCCGATGCTTCGCACGTCGCGGGCGTTACGTTCGACGGCCAGCAACTGTGGGTAGCTCTGAAGAATCGGTTGGCGGCGCTCGACCCCGACACGGGTAACGTGGTGCGGACCCTGGAAGTTGCCGCCGACGCGGGCACAACCTTCGACGGCAAGCACCTGTGGCAGCTCGCGGGCGGACGGGTTCACAAGCTCGAGCCCGAGACGGGCCGCGTGCTCGCAACCCTCACGCCGGCGATCGACGGCGCCCCCTCTGGACTGGCGTGGGCGGAAGGGACGCTCTGGGTCGGCGATTATGCCGGCGGGAAGATCCATCAGATCGACGCCGAAACGGGGGCGGTGATCCGTACCATCGCGTCCGATCGGTTCGTGACGGGCGTGTCGTGGGTGGACGGCGCCCTCTGGCACGGAACGGGCGAGGGGGGGGATGGGGCGCCGTGCGAGCTCCGCCGCGTGGACGCGAGCACCGGCGCCGTCCAGGAACGGCTGACGTTCCCGAGCGGCGTGGGCGTGAGTGGGTTGGAGGCGAGCGGCGGAGACCGGTTTTTTTGTGGTGGTGGCGGCAGCGGCAAGGTCCGTGTGGTGCGCCGCCGGCGGCGCGCCGCCTGAGGCTTTTGTATGCGCCCCGCCGCCGCTGGCGTCCGTCGGCCGGCGGGACCACCCCCAAATGGGGCCCGTGATTAGGGAGAAACACCGAGTGACGGGGCGCGGGAGCGGCCGCAGCTTCACGTCGTTCCTTGTACGTCGTTCCTTCCATCGAACGGAGGTCCCCATGATGACGACCCTAATCCTGTCCTTCGCACTCGCCGGCGCGCCGGCCCCGTCACGTGCGCCTGCTGCGTTCCACGGTGTCCTGGTCGCCCAGGGCTCTGGCTCTGGCAGCGGCTCGTCTGCTTCGGGCAGCGGCTCGGGCAGTGAAACCGGCTCCTCCGCTCCGGGGACTGGCTCGTCGGGCGCGAATAACGGGATGGGCTCGACGGGTAGCACGGGTTCAGACAGCTCGGGATCGTCGACCGGCAGCACCAAATCTTCCGGCTCGTCGCACAAGAAGAGCAAGGCACACGGCTCGGGCAGCGGGTCTTCGGGGCACCAGGGCTCGGGGAGCAACTCCTCCGAGTCGGGTACCTCCGGGGCCGGCGACGCTCACTGAGCTTCATCCAACACGCGGCTGAGGGCACAGCGCGACGATGGCGCTGGTGCCCTCGCCGCGCGTTGCGCTTCAAGTGTTAAGGTCGACCGCCGGGCCCGCTGGCGGCACCCCATCGAGAGCGAGATGAAAGCCATGGGCGCAAAACAGATGTTGGCGATCGCGGCCCTTGGAGCGGTTGCGGCTTCGAGCGGCTGTCGGTCCGACGTTCTCGACCTCACCGTCGACCTGCAGCCAGAAGTTTACTCGGCGGACTTCGGCGCCTCGCCGGGGACCATTCCCGTCGACGCCTGTACGCCCTCCGATCCGGGGTCGTGCCAGCTGCCCGGCGTCGTGATCGATGGCGCGACACCGACCGCTGGCGTGCAGGTCTCCGTCGGTTGCGATCCGTCCACGCTTCGATGCTTCGCACAGGCCCAGGCGCGAACGTCCATCACCGTCGACGTGCTCATGGACGACAACTTCACCAGCGCCGTCGAGCGCCGCGCCATCTCCTTCGTGCGTATCGTCGATCTCGCCTATACGGTGCCCGTCAATACGCTGACGTTCGATCTCCCGTCGGTTTCCGTCTACGCGGGCCCGGAAGGGAGCACGACGGAGACCGATCCGGGCGTTGCGCCCATCGGCGCCACGGCGGCCATTTCGGCCGGCACGGTGGTGACGGAGCCGCTGCACCTGACGCTGGCGGACGGGACCATGGCCCGCAGCTTGATCGAGGGGAGCATTCAGAACGAGCGACCTTTCGTCGTCATCTTCGTGGCGTCGCCGCGGCTCGAATCGGGTGACCCGGTTCCAGGGGGCGCGGTGGAGATCCACCTCGCGCCTCGCCTCCTCCTGGGATTCCCGCGCTGAGCGGACCATAGGGAAAAAAGCGCGCCCATTTGTAGGCGATCGTGAGCCGTTCGGCGCGGGTCACGGCTCCTCCCATCAGGAGGCGACATGCAACAACGCGATCAGCCTGGAACGCCGAAGTCCTACAACCTGACCGACGCGAAGAGCCGGGGCCGGTTCCTTTCCGTGGCCCGGGTTCTGGGCGTGGCGGGCGCTCTCGGCGCCGGCTTCTTGGCCGGATTCGGCTGCGAGGGCAGCGGCGACACGGACGTCAGCGGACAACAGTCTGAGGTCGCGGAGCTCGCGGCTCTTACGGCGTGTCATCTCAACGACGGGTCGATCGAGAAGGGCGCCCATCTCCACGCGTGCGCGCCCGACGATCATCACAAGACCACCATCTGTCACATCCCGCCGGGCAACCCCGCCAATGCGCACACGCTGTGCATCGGCAACGCGGCGGTTCCCGCCCACCTGCAAAACCACGGCGACTACTTGGGCGCCTGCCAGCAGGAACAGCCCTGTCCGCCGCCCCCGCCGCCCGGAGACACCAGCGGAAGCGGTGGCAGCGGCGGCGCCCCGGAGACGCCGCCTACGACCGGTACGGGCGGCAGCGGCGGTTCGGGTGGAGCCGGCGGCACGGGCGGCGAAATCATCATCGGTTAGCGTCCGCGATCGGCACCTCGACGCGCGCGATCTGTTCGCCTTCCGCCGCGGTTCGGCGGGGGGCGAGCGGGCTCGCGCGCGTCGTCGTTTTTGCCGCGCGCCACCGTCTAAATCGCGCCAAATTCCACTCGCTCTACCACCTCAATCGCGCCCGAGATTCCACCGATTGGATCGAGATGAACCGCCGAGGCAGTCAGGGGTCCGAGCTGGGTTGTTCGCGAGGCGCGGCGCAGTGCCGACCTCGGGCTGCCCGTTCATCGGCAACGGCTGCGCTCGGCTTGGCCGTCGGCCTTCTGATGGCGGTGTCGGGCTGCGGAGGCAGTCCCAGCGGCGCTGCATCCGGCGGTACCGGAAAGGGCGGCGCCGGAGGTCACGGTGGGGGCGGCAACGGTGGAACGACGGCCAGCGGCACCGGCGGGGGACAGGGAGGAACCAGCATCGTGGGTAGTGGCGGCGTCACCGGCGCGGCCGGAACGGACGGATCGGGCGCCGGCGGGTCGACGACGACGGGCGCGGCCGGGGCGAGCTCCTCGGGCGGCGCTGGCAACGATGGCACGAGCGGCGGCGCGGGTAACGGCGCCGCCTCGGGCACGGCCGGAAACGGAACCTCCGGCAGTGCGGGGACCATCGGGACTCCCGGTACGGCGGGAACCTCGGGCGGCGCGGGGAGCACCGGGACACCGGGCGCGGCCGGAAATGGCAGCTCCGGCAGCGCGGGGGTGATGGGGAGCAGTGGCGTGAGTGGTCAGGGCACGGCCGGCACGGGAACTGCCGGAGCGGGAACGGCGGGCAACACGACTTCGGGCACGGCCGGCAACAGCACGACGTCGGGGACCGCCGGCAACAGCAGCGGGGTGGGGACGGCCGGAGCGGGCGGCACGACGGCCGCCGGCAGCGCGGGCGCGACCGGAACGGCCGGTACGGCCGGCAGCGGCACGACGGGCACCGCGGGCGTATCGGGGACCACGGGCACGGCGGGCAGCGGCGGGGCGACGGGCGGCGGTGGCGTGGCCGGAACCGGCTTCACCTGCACGGTGACCGACGCGGCGTGCACGACCGACAGCCAGTGTTGCTCGAAGTCGTGCAGTCCCGTGTCTCACAAATGCGCTTCCTCGGTGTCGACCTGCAACGGTCCGGGCGGCTCCTGCGCCGTCTCCACCGATTGCTGCAACCTTCAGTGCGACACGGCCCACGGCGTCTGCTCGACGGCGTCGAGCTGCGTCGCCGACAACCAGGCTTGTACGAGCTCGGCCACTTGCTGCAGCGGCACCTGCGCCGGCGGCAGCTGCAAACCTCTCAACAACGCTTGCCTGACGGCGGGCAATCCGTGCGGCACCGGGGACGCCGGCGCCAGCACCTGCTGCTCCGGTCTATGCACGGCCGGCAAGTGCGCGCTCGGCGCCTCCTGGTGCATCCAGCCGGGCGACGTCTGCTCGCGCGACACCGACTGCTGCACCGGCTGGTGCCATCGCTCGTCGGGCGCCAGCGTCGGCACCTGCGACGCGCCCGGGACCACCGGCGCGGGCTCGTGTCAGCACGACGGCGTCGTCTGTAATGGTTGCGGCAGCTGCTGCAGCAAGATCTGCGCGCCCTGGGTTCAAAGTGGCATCGACGTCTGCCAGCCCGGGCTCGGTTGCAAGATCCTGAACAGCCTTTGCACCAGCTCGGCCGAGTGCTGCGGCGGCACCACCGGCGACGTCACCTGCAACCCGGTCACGGGCCCGACGGACATCAGCATCGGCGTCTGCGCGCAGAATCACAGCAACCAGGTGCCGGGCGGGATCTGCCGCCTGCCGGGCGGTAACGCCTGCACGAACGCGCAGAGCGACTGCGAATGCCCGCTCAGCCCCAAGTCCAAGTGTTGCGCCTTCGATCGTCTGGGGATCCCGCGCTGCCTCGGCAGCGGCAGCGGGCAGGTCGATGGTGGCGCCGACGGCGGCGGTGGGACCGGCAACCACGGCGGAAGCTGCGTCTACAAAGCGACCGATCCCAGCTGCTGCCGCCAACCGGCCGAGACCTGCAGCACGTCGGCCGAGTGCTGCAACCTGGCGCCCTGCGTTCCCGATTCCACCGGGACGTACCGATGCCTCTCCACGCCGCCCAATGACGCCGGCGTCGTCTGCGTCGATTCGGGCAACACCTGCACCGCCACCGGCGATTGCTGCACGGGGCTCGTCTGCGTCATCGACCCGGGCGCGCCCAGCGGGGTCTGCGTTCCGCCGCGTCCGACGGGCGGTGACGGCGGGGCGCTCTGCGGCCTCTACGGGCAGAGCTGCAACACCGACGTCCCCTGCTGCAACAACGTGCCCTGCATGTACGCGCCCACCAACTCGCCCTGCGAGCTCCAGGGCGACTGCACCTGCTACAGCCCCTGACGTCTACGGAGTCGCGGCCGGCGATTCGGGCGGATCGCTTTCGGGCGTCGGCATGATCGCCGCGCCGATGGGGTCCTCCAACCGGCTGCGGCGCAGCACCCGTTCCAATGCTTCGAGCTGCGCGCCGCGGGCCGGTACGCCGTGGGCAGGAACCCGCCGGGTGTAAGTGCCGTCGGGGTGCATGTCGTAGGCGAACGCGGTGTCGGCGAGCGCCGGCTCCACCACCTCGCGGCGAATCTGCTCGCGGAGCACCGGCGTGTCGATCGGAAACATCACCTCCACGCGACGAATGAGATTGCGGGGCATCCAGTCGGCCGAGGAGAGGAACATCTGCTCCTCGCCGGGGGGGCCGAACACGAACACCCGCTCGTGCTCCAGGAAGCGACCCACGATCGAGAATACGCGGATGTTCTCGGAGACGCCGGGAACGCCGGGTCGCAAGCAGCAGATCCCGCGCACGCACAGATCGATCTTCACGCCGGCCGCCGAGGCCCGGTACAGCGCCTGGATGATGCGTACATCGGCGAGCGCGTTCAGCTTGGCGAAGATGTAGCCCGGGCCTCCGGCCTCGGCCCGCGCTGTCTGTTCGGCGATCCGCGCCAACACCGCCTCCGTCAGCGTGAGCGGAGCTACGGCCAGCTTTCGGTAGCGCGGTTTTTTCGAGAACCCGGAGAGGGAGTTGAACAGCTCCGAGGCGTCTTCGCCCATTTCGGGATTGGCGGTGAGGAGGCCGATGTCCGTGTAGACGCGCGCCGTGCCCGCGTTGTAGTTGCCGGTGGCCAGGTGCACGTAGCGACGCAGCCCGTCCGCCTCCTGTCGCACCACCAGCGCGATTTTCGCGTGCGTCTTCGACGCTGCATGCCCGAAGAACACGTGGGCGCCGGCCCGTTCCAGGGTGCGGGCCCAGGCGATGTTCGTCGCCTCGTCGAAGCGGGCCTTGAGCTCGATCGAGACCGCCACCTGCTTGCCGTTCTCGGCCGCCTGCACCAGCGCGCGCACCACCTCGGAGTTCGAGCCGGCGCGGTAGAGGGTCATCTTGATGGCCAGGACGTGCGGGTCGACCGCGGCCCGCCGGATGAAGTCGAGAACCACCGTGAACGAATCGTAAGGGTGGTGGATGAGATGGTCGCGCTGTCGGATGGTGGCGAAGGGGTCGGCCGCCGAGTCCAGGTCGGCGGGCACGTGGGACACCAGGGGCGGGTCGTGGAGATCAGGGCGCGGGAGCGAGACCAGCGACCACAAGGCCGCCAGCCCGAGCGGTGCCGCGGAGACGTAGACATCCTCTTCGTCGATCTCCAGCTTTTCGAGCAGCAGCCGCCGGATGCGATCGGGAACGCGGGCGTCGACTTCCAGCCGCACGCAGGCGCCGAACCGCCGGCGCCTCACCTCCCGGTCGACCACGGACAACAGGTCGTGGGCCTCGTCCTCGAGGATGTCGAGGTCCATGTCCCGGGTGATGCGGAACGGGTAATGACCGAGAATCTCCATGCCAGGAAACAGGTCGTCGAGGTTCGCGGCGATGAGTTGCTCGAGCGGGAGAAACTCCGCCAGGGCGAAGGGGCCGTCGGGACCGGCGGGAGGATGGTTGCCTTCGAAGGCCGAAAACGGGACGAAGCGAGGCAAGATCTCCGGAACTTTGACCCGGGCAAACCCGCGGTCCTTGGTGTCGGGATCCCGTGTTTCCACGGCCAGCGACAGCGATAGGTTCGAGAGAAACGGGAAGGGGTGGCCAGGGTCGACCGCCAGGGGGGTGAGCACGGGGAATACCAACCGGCGGAAGTAGAGGCGGGCGCAGCGACGCGACTCGGCCGACAGGTCGCTCCAGTCGCGGATGTGAATGCCCTTCGCCGCCAGCGCCGGCCGCAGGTCGTCGGCCAGGAGCTTCTCAGCCACCGCGCCTTGCTGCCGCACGATCAGGCCGATCCGCGTCAGCTGCTCTCGCGGTGTCAGCCCGTCGGGCTTCGCGTCGAGCACCGCCGCCTCGAGCTGCTCGTGCAACCCCGAGACGCGAATCATGAAGAACTCGTCGAGGTTTGATCCGTAAATAGCGAGAAACTTGAGCCGTTCTAGCAGTGGCCAATGCGTCTGCTGGGCTTCCTGCAAGACGCGATCGTTGAAGGCGAGCCAGGAGAGCTCGCGGTTGAAATAGAGGGAGGGATCGCCGAGGTCGGTCACGGACAATTGAAGGTACTTACCCGGCCCGCGATCGCCATGGGACTTCACCCAGACGGTGGCCGGAAGCTGCACGTTATCTGCTCCGTCCCCAGGGCGACGTGAACGTCCGGTGACGTTCCGGCGACAGAGCTCGGATGCGCCTCGCGCGGCGCGGCTGGTCAGCCCCCGAGGCCGCGGTCGACGAAGAGCTCGAGGTGGCCAACGACCTGGAAGCCGCAGCGCTCGAGAATCGGTCGCGACATCATGCCGGCGTGAATGACCAAGCCTTCCTTGCCCAGGCGCTCGACCTCGGCCCAGCGGGCAGCGAGGATGGCCCGGTAGACGCCCAGTCGGCGGGCAGAGGGCAGCACGCCCGCGCCGCCCATCAAGATGCCCGTCGACCCACAGGCGGAGAAACCGGCCCCCACGGCCTTACCGTCGATGAAGGCCACGTGGGTGAAGCGATCATCCCCGTCCTGGGTTTCCCAGAGGGCGGGGGCGGCCATTCGCCAGGCGACCCGCTCCTCCTCGGATTCGTTGAACGCTTCCAGCACGGCCTCCAGGCCCGCCAGGTAGTCCTCGAAGGTACGGGCCAACCGGGCCACCACCCCGCTGTCCGGCTTGGACTTCGGCGGCTCCACCAGGGCCATGATGGTGAGCAACGGTTCGTAGGGCGGCTGAGTCGCCGGGACGAATCCGCGATCGCGCAGCAGCGACGCAAGGCCCTGGGGCCGCGAAGACGGGCCGACGTGCCAGATGTTGCTGCGGACATTTCGTTCCCGGAGCAGCCCGCGCACCTCCCCGATGGTGGCATCCAGCTCAGCCGCCGTCGTTCGCAAGCGACAGGTGACGGACTGCAGAGGGCTCGGGGAGAGCGCGAGCAGATACTTCGATGACCGGATATGCGCGGCGACGGATGGAACCTCGTTGATGTAGGCGTCCGGCTCTTCAGCGAAAGCCTTCAGCGAGTCGGACACGGTCATCCGACGTCATGATCTCATGCCCGGTCGGGTGCCTGCAAATGTCGGATTCACCCTGTCAGCGGCAATTCGCATTGAAGTTCTGGACGACGCTGCCGCCCAGGTTGTTGAGGTTGGCGACGTCCGGTCCGAAGCCGCAGCGAGGGTCATGGGGCCGCACGCTGTACGAGCCCGGCGCCAGGCCCGGGAACACGTACTGGCCGTTCCCGTCCGTCACCGCCCGTCCTTCCGAGCTGCCGGCCAGGACGACCGCAATTCCAGCGGCGGGACGACCCATTTGGTCGAAGACCCGTCCCGAAATCGATAACGCGCCATTCGGTCGGAAGCCCGGCCGGTCGCCGTGTTCGTGCCGGTCGCCGTGTTCGTGGTGCTCGCCGTGTTCGTGGCGGTCGTCGCCATGCTCCCACCCGCCGGGGTGCCAGGCGTGCCGCTCACCGTCGCGATCCCAGTGGCCGGGGTGCCAGGTGTCGCCGCCATGCTCCGGCTCCCAATGGCCTTCCACCCAGACGTAGCGATCGCCACGCCACTCATGGGCGCCGGGGATCCAGACAAATCCCTGACGCGGCGGCGGCGCCGGGGCTACTGGCGCGGGGGGCGGCGGCGGGGGGGTAGGGGTCTGGACCACCAGAGCGGGCGGGGCGCTGTAGGGCGGGCCCTCCATCCAGGTGCCGGGGATCCACGCGTAGCGGTCGCCGCGCCACTCCCAGTGGCCACTGTGCCACTGCCGGCCCGGGCGTTCGCGCTCCCAATGACCGGGCAGCCGTACATACTGGCGACCTCGCCACTCGTAGCCACCTTCGACCCACACCCAGCCACGGCGCGGTCGTACCCGCTCGGGGGGCGGGGGAGGCGGTAGCGGAGCGGGGGGCGGCGGTTGGCTGCGCCATTGTCCCGCCGCTTGGGCGAGGCGCACTGAATGAGGCGCAAGAGAAGGGGCGTGAACCGCCAGCGCTGGGGCCGAGCCGGTCCCGGCCGAGGAGGCGGTGAGCGAGGCGAGCAAGATCGCGTGCGTCAGCATGGGTCGTCTCCGTTGTCGGGTGTGACGTAAAGACCGCGAGCCTCCATTCAACGTGCTGTGGCGTCGGCGGTCCACTTTGCGCGACGAGGCGCGCCTCGACCGCGGGCACGAAAAAATGGCGGCGGCCCGTTGGGGGGCCGCCGCCGCCGGCACCGTGGTGGCGGTACCGGGTGTGGTGATCCTGTCTTCACATTCCGAGCAGCGACGACGTCTGCCAGACGCTCAGCCGAATCGCGCCTTCGCGACCCTCGGGCGACTTTGCGCCTCACGTCCTCACACCCACAATCTGAGGGCGCCCCCGCAGAGAGCAACGTCGAGCGGAGCCGTTCACCGTCGGTGGCGAGAAAGCTCGACCGTGTGGCGTCGAGCTACTTCGATCCTTCACGCACCAGCAGGTAGCCTCGATTCTCCACCGTGTCGCGGGTGCGCATGGCCTTGAAGAGCAGCGGCGCCGGTAGCCAGACCCAGGTGTGTCCGTTCGGATTGACGTCGAGGACGAGAAACGAATCCGAGCGCTTGTCGTAAGCACCGAGCGGCGAGATGTGTCCACCGCCGGATTGCCCGACCACCGGTCGGAAGTAGTTCACCACCACGTAATCGTCGGGCGTGGAGAGGTTGGCGACCATCTGGCGGCGCATCTCGTCGTCGGTCAGCTTGTCGTCGGCGACGCGCAGGTCGGATGCCAGCCCGTGTGCCAGCAGAATCCCATGCAGCTCGCGCAGCTCCAGGCCGGGGCTCGGTTTCGCTCCGGGCGTCTTGGGTTTGCCGAAAAACTGGTCTCGCGTCTTCACCGATACGGTGGCGGCGTCGAAGAAGGTGGACTGCGTGTAGCGCGCGAACACCGGGTCCAGACCTGGGGGCAACATCTTGCGGTAGTCGGCCGGGAACAGGGCCGGGTCTCGGGGCTTGGCGACGGTGGTGTTGTCCGCACGCACGGCGTTGAGGACGATCGTCGCGGTGGCGGGCCCGCAGTACCCGAGATTGACCTGGCTTTCGAAATGATTGGCCAGGCGGAAGAAGTCCACCTTGGCTTCTGCGCGCTCGAGACGCTTCATGGACTCCGTCGAGGCGAACGCGACCACGCCGGCAGGCGGTTGCGCCGCCGTCGCCGCCGGTGCTGATGCCGCCGGTGCGGCTGGTGCCGCCGGTGCGGCCTCCGCAGGCGAGTGAGCGCCGACTACGGATACCGCGATGATCAACCCCAAGACCGACCGCCGATGCTGTCCCATGGCGGGCGAACGTATCACCTTCGCCGCGGGCCGTCGGGCCGCGGCGTTGCGCGGGGGACCGAAGGCGCTATCGTACAGGCATGGGTCAGGCCAGCCGGGATCCCGTGTGGCGTCGCCGAGCGCTCGCCTCATGCGGCTTTGGGCTCTGTCTTCTTTTGGCCGGGGGAGGCTGTGGTGGCTCCAATGCCGGGCCGGTGACGGACGGTGGGAAGTCGGACGCCGACTTCGCGGCCTGTGCCAGCGCCGACGCGGCGCCCTACATGGCCGGCGTCACCACCGCCTCGAAGTCGGGAGCCTGGGTGGCGACCATCCAGTCGGTGGCGACGGTCAGCTCCTTCGAGCCCACCGTGGATGCGCCGGCGGTGGGGCTCTCGACGTTCAACGTGAAGATCACCGATGCGAACGGCGGGGCCGCCGTCGGGCTGAGCATGACCGCCGACAAACCGTACATGCCCGCCCATCGGCATTCTGCGCCCACGGTGCCGGTCGTCATGGCCCAGGGGGCGGGGGTCTTCGTCGTGTCACAAATCGACTTCTTCATGCACGGCTACTTCGAGCTGACGCTCAATCTGCAGACGAGCCCGGAGGGCGATGCCGGCGGGGATGCCGCTGCGTCGTCCGCCGATGCCGGCTCCGCCGTCGATGCCGGCTCCGGTGTCGATGCCGGGGCGACCCCTGCGGGCGCGGCGGTCGACAAGATCGTGTTGCCGATCTGCGTCCCTTCCTGATTGCCCGCTGCCAGCGTCGATCACGTGCCGGGCTGAGGGCACACGGGATCCGCCGGGGCCGGCGTGCAGGTCGCGTGGCTGACCGCCGGTACCGTGTTGCTTTGCCACATGCCCGAGCTGACACACGAAAGTGTCGCGCCTGACTGCGGATCCACGTTGGGCGTGGCGCCTGCTCGGGTCCACTCGATGGCGGCCCCGCCCCCCAGATCGTAGCGCGCCACCGTCGCGGGCACCGACGGATCGAGGTAGCCGCCCTGGACGAGCTCCTGGAGCACATCGTCTCCGATCGCCTGCAGGTGAATCTTCACCGTGGCCCGCTCGGGCATCTGGGCCAGGGGCGAGGAGGCGACCGGGTCGGGATAGACCTTCTTCACGTGACCGACGCGGAACGAGCACGCATCGGTGATGGTCTGGACGGTGGGCCCCGGAAGGGCGTTTCCGACGGTGGTGGTCGGTTCCCAGAACATCTTCACCTCTTTGCCGTCCCCATCGTAGAGGCAGTCGCGCATCAGCCAGAGGTCGGGATCGGGCGACCCTTCGAGCGGCAGCGAAGCGGCGTCGCCGCTGGTGTAGACCGTCTGACCTTCCGCGTACGCGGCGACTTCCACCCAGGCACGGCGATCGGGCGTGGCGCCGCTCGGAAAGGCGTGGCCCGAGGCCACGTTGTCGAGCGTCAGCTCGAACCGGCTGGTGAGCGGGTTCCAGCAGAGCGTCGACTGCACCACCGTGTCGAGCAAGGCCTGCGCGGCTGTCCGTTGAGCATCGTTCTGCGGCGCTTCCGGTGGGAAGGGCGTTGCCGGCAAGTCGACGGCTGGGAAACTGTGGTCGTGAAGTCGCCGCACGCGCGTCGTCACCTGCGACGCCGGACCGTCGCGCCCCGCCATGTGGCACTGGGCGCACCCGGCGCCCCCGGGCGTCACCGCGAACAGGGTGCTCTGCCACTCCCGGAAGGTGCGCTCGACGTGGGCCCCCTGCATGTTCTCGATGTCGTGGCAGCTACCGCACATGGCCGCGGACGCCAGCGTCGAGCCGTCGAGGAGCGCGGAATAGATACCCTTGTGCGGCGTCCCCGGCGCTGGATCGTCGAACGGTCCGTACAAGCTGTTGTCGGTGGCGAGAACCAGCGGGTTGTTGTTCGCGTGCCCGGCCGGCAACGAGGCGGCGGCATGGCAGAAGTAGCAGGTCACCCCGCGCTTGGCGGCCGGAACCTCGTCGAGGTTCAGCCCGTCCTTGGTGAGATTTTCCCGCACGGCCATCGGCGCGTGACATTGCACGCACAGGGTCCCGGTGGCGGGATTCTCTTCCTGGGCCTTGCGGTTCATGGCCCGAAAGACGGGGTCCTCGGCCGCGTAGGCGTGCATGCTGCCCGACCACTCCGCGTACTGCTGGGGATGGCAGGTCTGGCAGGCCGCGGGATCTTTCAGGGCCGCCATGTCGAGACCGGTCGACGCCGAGCCGCTGCCACACCCGCTGCCGGTGGTGAGCACCATCAGGACCCAAATCGCGGCAAGGGGGCGGCCGGACATCGCCCAAGTGTAGCGGGCGACCGACCCGCTCGCTGGGCGACCAGGTGAAGGCACGACGGCCGGCTATCTTTTGCGCGGCCGCGGTTTGCCGTTGCTGCCGCTGCCCAAGGGGTTTTCGAGGTCGTCGAAGGTCTCGACCGCGTCCCGCTTGTAGAGGTCGGCCTCGCGCGCGAAGAAATCCGCTTCGACATCGTCGAAGGCATTCGCCAGCGTCGGCAATTGCGGGCTGCTCGGCGCCTTGCCTCGGGGCACCGGGGTGGCGCGGGGGACCGGCGTCGACTTGCGCGCGGCCGGTCGGGCGGTTGGAACGGGGGTCTTCCGCGTCAGCGGTACCGCGGCCGGCAGCGGCGTCTTCCGCGACAGCGGCGTTCCGGCGGCGGGCGTCTCCCGCAGTGCCGCCGACCCTCGATCCAGCCGAGCCTGGGGTCCGGAGGGTTGTTTGCCTCCGCGGGCGGGCGGCTGTCGGTCGAGACGTGACTGAGGACCGGTAGGGCCGCGCTGCAACGGCCGCTGTGAACCCGTGGTCGGGCGATTCAAGGGCGGCTGAGGCCCGGTCGGCGTCCGATTGAGGATCGGCTGAGGTCCTGTGGGAGGGCGCCCAAAGGCGGGGTGCGACCCAGTGTAGGGACCTTGGAGCCGCGGTTGGGGTCCCGTGTTCGGGCGACCGAGCGCCGGGCGAGGGCCGGTGTGCGAGCCGTCGGCACGCTGGGACGGCGCGCCGGGAGAGCGAACTTCGGGTGGAGGGGTCACCTCCATGTCCGCGTGAGCGTTCCGGTCGGCTCGCGTTACCAGCGGAATCGGGCTTCGCTGTCCGGCAGCCCCAGGGCTGATCACCGGCGGCGGCGTGTCCGACACGGCGGTGACCATGGGGGCGGGCGCGGAGAGGGGCGTCCCGTCGGGACCGACCTTCACTTGGACGGTGGGCGCCAAAGAGAGGTAATTCGGGGCGGGAACGGGACCGGAGCCGGCCGGCGATTGCGGCTTGGGGACGCGATCTTCGGCCGCTGCCGGAGCCGCGCGACCCAAGGCCAAGGTCGGCGCTGGGCCCGAGGGCTTGCGCACCAGCTGGGCCGAGACCGTCGCCATGGGGCGGAGCTGGCGGTTCGGATGACGGCGATCGCCGACCACGCCACGAAGGTCGGGAACCATGGCCCACTCGCCCAGCATCGAGCCGGCGCGTCCATTCGCCCCCTCGCCGTAGGCGGCCGGGGGCGGGTCGCCCGAGGTGAGCGCCCCGCTGTCTCGAAGGCGCTTGATCATCCGGAGCGTGTCGAAGATCCGAAACGGGCTATCCGAAATGACGTCGGCCAACGTGCGGCGTCCGTCGCAGAGGCGCAACAGGGGTGCCGCCTGCGCCGTTTGCAGGCCAGGGGTGGCGGCCCCCGCCGGGGCGGTGAGGTACACGGTGCTCGACGGTCCCAGGTCGCGGGCGGCGTGGGCGAAATCGCGCAGGAAGCGCTCGCCCTCATCGAGCACCTCTTGCGTGGTCAGATTGAGCTGGTTGCGCTTGCCGGCTGGACCCAGCTTGATGGAGAGCGAGGCCTGCTCCCAGAGCAGGGTGTGGTGGAGCGCGGGCAGGCTCTGGAGCGCGTCGACGCTGGCCGACAGCAGCCGTCCTTCGGCGACCCGCAGCTCGGCGCGGCGGTTGCCGTGTTCCAGCCGCAGCACCGCCGAGGCGCCCATGGCGGCCAGCGCCCGCAGAATGTAGTAGACGCCGCCGAAGTCCGACAGCCGCGCCTCCGTGGCGGTGGCGGGCTGGCCGGTAGCCGCTCGGCCGATCAAGGCGAGCTTGCAGCCGTTGATGATGTCGCGAATGAAGGCCGGGGTGGCGACGAACTCCGACGCGCCGGCCGCCATCGCCGCCTCGCGCTGCTCAGCCGGCCCGATCGCCAATACCGAAATTCCAGGTGTGCTGCGACCGCTGCGGGTCCAGCGAATGACCTCGAAGGCGGCCGGATCCCCGCCGCGAACGGCGACCACCAGCAGGGAGGGCGAGGTGCCGGAGAGCCGCTTGGGCGCGCCGAGCACATCGGCGGTAGCGTCGACCTTGGCCCCCTCGCGCTCGAACCCGAAGGTCAGAATTTCGAGACCACTCGGGTCGGGATCGACGAGCAATAGATCGAGAGGCTGGGTCATAGCAAAGCGAGGCCCCAGTATACGGCGGCTACCCGAAGAACGCGTAATCCAAAGCGAACTCAAAACCGACTGAGGGCGCTATATCCCTCGCGCCTTCGCGGGAGCCTCTGCTAGCCTTCGCGCCCCGTGTCGCCGTCCCCCGACGATCTGGTCGCCTACTTTCGCAATCGCGCCCGTCCCCCCGAGCGGTTTCTCGTGGGCATCGAGCAGGAGAAGCTGGCCGTGCGCCCGTCGGGCGCGCCTGTGCCCTACGACGGGGAGGGGAGCATCGTCTCCGTTTTGGACGCGCTGGAGCGGCGCGGCTTCGCACCGACGCGGGAGGACGGACACGCGATCTCCTTGGAGCGCCGTGGCGATCGGATCACCTTGGAGCCCGGCGGGCAGCTCGAGCTCTCCGGGGCGGCGCTCGGTACGGCCGCGGCCTGCCGTGCGGCTCTGGTGGCCCACGTCCGCGAGGTCGGCGAGCTGGGAAGGCCGCTGGGGATCCGGTTTCTCGGCGTGGGGGTCCGGCCCTTCGGGCGCCTCGAAGAGGTGGATTGGCTGCCGAAACGTCGCTATGCGGTGATGCGCGAGTTCTTCCCGCGCTACGGCCGGTCGAGCCGTCTCGCGCATCACATGATGAAGACCACCGCCACCGTTCAGGTGAACCTGGACTTCAGCAGCGAGAGCGAGGCCATCGAGAAGATTCGAACAGGGTACGGCGTGACGTCCATCATCACCGCGCTGTGCGCGGCGTCTCCGATCTTCGAAGGGCGACCGACCGGGTTCAAGAGCTTCCGCTCGGCGATCTGGCTGGAGACCGACGAGTCGCGGTGCGGTCTCTTACCCTTCGTCTTCGAGCCGGGGTTCACGTTTCGCGATTACGCGGAGTGGGCGCTGGACGTGCCGATGTTCTTCCTGGTGCGCGACGGCGTGTATCGACCGGTGAACGGGATGCGCTTCCGGCAGTTTCTCAAGGACGGGTTCGAGGGCGTTCGGGCGACGCTCGAAGATTGGGAGACTCACCTCTCCACCGTTTTCCCGGAGGTGCGGCTCAAGCGGACCATCGAGCTTCGGGGCGCCGATGCCGGCCCGCTGCCGGTGGCGAGCGGTGTGGCCGCGCTCTGGCGTGGGCTGCTGGACGATGCCGACGCGCGCGCTGCCGCTTGGGCACTGGTGGCCGACCGCCCGTTCGCGGACCGGGAAGCATTGCGCCGGGAGGTGCCGAGGAGCGGCCTGGCCGGCCGGTTCGCCGGTCGGTCCCTGCGCGACCTGGCCGTGGAGCTCTGCCGCATCGCCGATGCCGGCTTGGCCCGACTGCCGAACGGGGAGGGCGATCGCCCGCTCCTCGAGCCGTTGCGGGCATACGCGGAGGCCGGTCGCTCGCCGGCGGATGACTTCCTCGACGACTACGCGGCGACGGGCGGCGATCCCGCCAAGCTCGTCGAAAAGTGGGAGCTTCGCTAGCGCACTAGATCGTCTCGGCCGTCGCGGGCGCGGGCGGCGGTGCCGCCGTGGGCGCGCCCACGCGCAGGTAGCGTGAGGCCATGTCGAACTCGAAGAACGAGAACATCCGCGTGTCGACGACCTTCTGCCACAGCTGGTGGGCGTCGTCGGCTTTCCCGTCGGCCAGTCTCCGCATGCTCTCGTAGAAGTAGATCTCCGCGCGTTTGCCGGAGGTGTCGGCCGTCCCCAGCACCTGCTGGTAGGAGAGCTTGCCCACCTCGTAGCGGGCGAGCTGGTGGTACCAGGCGGCGCCGCGCCGGGGGCGTAGGTCCCCGTGGCGCATGTCGAGGGTGGAGAGATAGGCCTCTGCCTTGGGGTCCGGGACCTTGTTGGTTCGCCGCGAAAGATCGAGCACCCACAGCGAGGTGTACACCTTCACGTACTCCGACACGGCGCGGGTGGGGCGGGCGAGGGCCCGGTGATAGATGCTGGCGGCGGCGTCGGTCTCGCCGTGCTGGACCAGGAACGCCACCGCGTCGATGTAGGACTGATCGCGGTCGGAATCCGCTTCGATCGCCTCGTCGAATTTCTGCAGCGCTTCGCCGTGTCGGCCCAGCACATAGAGGAGCCGGCCAACCTCCACGCTCGCTTCGGCCGCCTCGGTGAGGCTCTTGCGCCGAAGGTATTCGACCATCAGCCGTTCCCAGCCGATGAGCGCGCCTCGCCAGGCGGCCGCCGCGCTCTCTCGTTCCCCCACGGCATCGTAGCTGTCGCCGAGCAGACGCTCGAGGCGAGCGCGGCCCTCGACCGACCCGATGGTGTCGTGGGCGCCGCTCTCGCCGCGCATCGCATCGAGGCCGTCGCGAATGATCTGGATGGCCCGTCGTGGATCGCCCCTTTTGGCGGCCAGGTTGGCGATCTCGACCGTCACCTCGGCCCTGGGCTCCCCCTCCTCGCGCGCACGCAGGAACAGCGGCTCGGCCCGATCGATCTGCCCCGTGTTGACGTAGCTACGGGCCACCTCGAAGTCGATGTCGGCGTCGCGCACCTTCAGATCGGTGCCGGAGAAGCGCTGCCGGGTGGCGGCGAATTGCCGCCGCAGGCTGTCGGCTTCCGCGAACGCCGGGGCGTCACGTTCGGGATCCAGGCGCAGCCGAAGGCGAAGAAAATAGAGCTCGATGAGCTCCGCGGAGACTTTCGCCTGCAGCTCCTTCGAACCGGAGGTGTGCTCCAAGACGGCCTCCGCCTCCTCGAGGTGGCGAATGGCCACGAAAAACGAGGAGAGCAGGCGCGCCACGTGGGCCGACAAGATGAGCAGCTCCGGATCATCGGGGTGCCGCACCAGGCCCGCCTCGAGCACGCGGTACGCGACCACCGGATCGGGAGCGTCGGTGGCGGTGCCGCCGAGGACGTCCACGCGGGGAAGGAACCGGCGCGCCAGAGCCAGCGTGTCGGCAGCGCTGGCGCCCGGCCGAGCGGCGGCGGTGAGCAGGGCCCGCAGCTCCGGATCGTCTCCGGCGTTGCCAGCCATGCGGGCCGTCCGGGTCGCCGCCTCGCCGATGAGGCCGGCGCGTAGGTAGGCGCCGGCCATGCTCACCACGGAGCGCTGCATTTCTTCGCCGTGGGCGATCAGCAGGTCGCCGAGGGCGCGGCGCGCGGCGTCGCCTCCCACCGGCCGGCGCAGCACCGACGAGAATTGCCGCTGCCGGTCGGCATAGAGCGTGTCGAGTCGGCGCACCACCACCGGGGCTGGCCAATCGCCGAGGGCGCTTTCGAGCACGTCGACCGCGCTGGAGCTGCGGCGGAGGGCGTTCCGGTCGCCGTAGAGGCTGGCCTCGTCGGTCCAGCGCAGAACCTGGTCGAGACGCGCCTGCGTCTCGCGGTCATCGGGCGACAGCGTGGCCAAAGTGGCCAGCGCGAGCGCCACCTGTTGGTCGCCACCCCGGGGTGCGAAGATACTCTCCACCATCTCTGCCGCCGGACGAAGGAGTCGCGCCTCGTCGGCAGAAATCCGCGCCGGCTGGCTCCACAGCTCGCTCGGATCGTAGAGCCCCAGGGCGTCCCGGAACGACTCGAACATCTCGTCGTAGACGTCGTCGTCCTCCAGCTCGGTCACCTCCCGCTTCAGGACCGCGGGTTTGAGGGCGAGTACCGGATCTAGGAGGTAGTGCAGCAGCTTGGCGCGAAGGGCGAGCCTCTCCGGCGCCCCAGCGGGCAACGCCTGGAAGATGAGCCGGCCTTCGAGGAAGTCGTCTTCGTAGGCGACCGCCCCCAGCTTCGCCGCCTCGCCGGCGACGGCGCGGCCGGGACCAACAGGCCCCGCGGAATGATGGGCGCAGCTTGCGGTCGCCAGGAGCGACGCTGCTAGGGAAAGCGACGCCGCGACACGAGCTGTTTTGCCCACGGCGTTAGTTTAAATCGGCGCGGGCCGGATGGTACGCTGTAATTGTGTGGGCACGCCGCCGGCCCGGTGAAAGGCCCCTCGTTCTCGGGCACCGAGGGGCGAGCGCGCTCGAGACCGAAAACACGGTGGCTGCCTTTGCCCGGGCCCGCTCCGAGGGCGCGGACGGCGTGGAGCTGGACGTGCTCTTGTGTCGAACCGGCGAAGTGGTGGTGTTCCATGACGACGATCTGCGACGGCTGGCGGGCCGGCCCGAGTCCATCGCCGGCCTCTCGCTGGCGGATCTTCGCGGCGTGATGCTCACCCGTGGGGGGGCGATTCCGACGCTGGAGGAGGCCATCGAAGCGTGCGGCCCCGAGCTGCTGGTGAATGTTGAGCTCAAGGCGAGCGGGATGTCGGGTGGGCACATCGCCGCGCTCGTCGACGGGGTGGCGCGGCTCCTCGAGCGGATGGCGGTGGGCCACCGGATCTTGGTGTCCTCATTCAGCCCGCGCGCGGTTGGCCAGTGGATGCGCCGGTCGCCGTCAATCCGCGCGTCGCTGCTGTTCGAGGGGCGGACCGCCCTGGCGGCCTTCCCGGCGGCGTGGCTGCACCCTTTCGGCCTCCACCCGGAGCTGCGCCTGTGCGATCCGGCGCGGGTGTCCCGGTGGCGCCGTCGCGGCTACTTCCTGGGCGTCTGGACGGTCGATGCGCCCGCCGACCTGCGGGCCTGCCGCGAGCTGGGCCTCGACGCCGTGATCACGAACGATCCGCGCGCGGCGTTGGCGGTCTTGTCGACTCCCTGACCGGGCGCCCGACCCCGCACCATCAGCGCGGGACGTCGATGCCCGCCATGAAGAGCCCGGCGAAGATCTTGGGATCGACGGCCAGCCCTTCCGCGCGCCGCGCATCGAGGAAGGCGATCAGATCGCGCGGCGCCACCTCGTGAACGGTGATCTGCTCGTTCTCCACCCCGCCCCCCGGCCCGACGCGCGAGAGCTTGGTGGCTTTGAAAAACGTGATCACCTCATCGCTCATCCCCACCGCCACCGGCCCCTCGCCGACCCGCACCAGCTCACCGGCGGCGTAACCGGTCTCTTCCGTCAGCTCGCGCCCAGCAGCGTCCGCCAAGCTCTCTTCCCCTCGATCCTCCTCGTCTCCCACCAGCCCCGCCGGCAGCTCGATCACCCGACCGTGCACCGCCGTCCGGTACTGCTCCACGAGCACCAGCTTCTCCTCCGCCGTAATCCCCACCATCACCACAATCCCGCTGATCCGCGGCCGCGTGACGTATTCCCACCCGCCCTCGTCGAGCAGAGTCAAATACCGCCCCTCTCCCAGCACCCGCGCCGCCCCCTCGTTCTTTTTCTTCGCCACGCCCCCAGCTTAAACGCCGATCCCCCTTCTGGCGACCCGAACGCCAGAGCGAGCGCAGCGAGCGTGTCCAAGCCCCGGAAGGCGCGGCTTCGCCGCGCCGGCGCCGACCTCACCGGGGGGAGCCCGTGAGGGGGGACACCCCCTCACGTCTTAATAATGATCGTACGGAACGACGTCGATGGCGCTTTCTTGGACTTTTGCGGCGATGAGGCGCGCCTTCATGGCGGCCGCGGAGGCGACCATGGTGATGGCGAGGTCGCGGGCGTGGACGTGCCGTTTGATGGCGGCGTTCACTTCGGCAGGGGAGAGCGCCTGCACGCGCGCGGCATAGCTGTCGACGAAATCCGCGGGCAGACCGGCCATTTCGGCGGTCACGCGAGCGTCCAGGCGGTGTTCGGGAACGTCCATGTCGGCGGCGTGCGTGCCGGCCACGAACCGTCGGAAGAAGGCCACCTCGTCGGCGGTCAGCCCCTTCTCCATGAAGCCCACGTAGAGCTTCAGCACCAATTTCAGGGTGGGGACCGTCTTGTCCGTTCCAGAGAACACCCAGCCTCGCGCCGCGCCCACCCCGCGCATCTCTTCGAGCGTGAAGTAGGCGCCATAAGCCAGCCCGCGCTTTCGCCGGACTTGGTCCATCAGAATCGAATTCATGGCCCGCCCGCCGAACGCCGACAGCGCGACGGTGAGCGGCAAGTAATCGGGATCGGCGGCGCGCAGGGCGGGGTGACCGAACATGAGCTGCGTCTGCTGTCGATCGGGCTTGTCGACGAGCTGAATTCGCCACCCCTTGGGGGGAACGGGCGGACGCAGCTCCAGGGCATTGGGGGGCAGCACCGGTCCGGCGTCGAGGCCGTGAAACGCCCGCCCCAGCGCGGCGGTGACCGCGTCTGCATCGACGTCCCCGGAGAAGGCGAACACCAGGTTGCGGCCGCCGAAGTGGCGGCGAAAATGCGCCGCCACCTCGTCGGCCTGCACCGCCTCGAGCGCCGCCGCCAAGCCGTCGGCAGGGTGGCCGTAGGGGTGGTCGGCGTAGAGGTTGCGCGCGAAGTACCGGGCGCAGAGGTCCCGGTCGTCGTTGCGGCCCTCTTCGATCTGGCCGATCACCTCTCGCCGCGTGCGGGCCAGCTCCGGGGCGGCGAAGGTGGGGCGGACCAAGATGTCGCCCAGCAGCGCCAGGTAGGCGTCCAGGTTGCGGGCCAGCACCTCGCCTTGCAGCCGGGTCGACTCGGGGCGCGTTTCGACCTCCAGGGTGGCGCCCAGCGCATCGAGAGCGGCGTCGGTCTCTTCCCGCGAGCGGCCCCCCGCGCCGCGGATCGCCCACTCGGCAGCCAGGTTCGTGAGCCCCTCGCGGTGGCGCGGGTCGGCGGCGGACCCCGACCGCGAAGCCACGATGACATGAACGAGCGGAACACTCCGGTTGCTCTCGACGATCAGCAGGCTGCCGGCCGGCCCTGGCCGCCGCGCGGGCCCGGCGGAAATGCCTGAGGCCGCGGAGGCGACCAAAACTGCGGAGAGCGCTGTTGCCATGGCGATCACGGTTCGCCTTTCGCCTTGGGGCGGGCTACCACCACCGACCGCCGATCCACGGCCAGGTACCGAGCCGCCACCCGCTGGACGTCGGCCGCGGTCACGCGCGGGTATTCGCGTCCTCGCTCGAACAGCCGGCGGAAGTCGCCGGTGCCGATTTCGAACTGACCCAGCGCTTCGGCGCGGCCGTGGCTCGAGCCGAGGTCGCTCCAGAAGGCGGTCTCCAGCCGGGCCGCCGCCTTGGCCAGCTCTCCGGCCGAGACGGGATGCGCCGCCAGGTCGGCCGCCGCTTCCACCACCACCGGGAGCGCTTCCCGTGCCTCGTGCCCCTTCGTCATCTGCACCCAGATCGCGTAGAGGCCTGGGTCGCGGGTGGGGGCGATGTCGCCGTGAACGGACGAGGCCCATTCCTTGTCCACGATGAGCGTGCGATGCAGGCGCGAGGAGGGGCCGCCGGCGAGGATCTCGTTGGCGATCTCGTAGGCCGCCCGGTCCGGATCGCCGAGGCCCGGCGAGGAGAAGCCGACCACGAATCGATCGGCGGGAACCGGCCGCACCACCGTCGTCTCCACGACGGCCGCCGGTGCTTGCTCCGGGGCCGGGGCGTCGGTGGAAAGGGGAGGGGCTGCCGGCAGTCGGCCGTACGCCCGCGCCACCAGGTCCAGCGCCGCGGTCTCGTCGATGGCGCCGGCGATCACCAGCACGGCGTTGTTGGGGGCGTAGTAGCGGCGATAGAATGCCACCGCCTTTTCCCGCGTCACCGCCTGGATGTCCTTCATCCAGCCGATCACCGGCCAGCGGTAGGGGTGGGTTCGAAAAGCCTGCTTGTACATCAGCTCGTCGAGCAGCCCGTCGACGCTGTCTTCGACCGAGGCGAGCCTCTCCTCCACCACGACGTCGCGTTCCGTGGCGACCTGCTTGGGCCTCAGATCGAGGTTCAACATCCGATCGGCTTCCAGCCCGATGGCCAGGGCCAGCTCGTTGGGCGGAAGGTCGTCGTGGTAGGCGGTGAAATCGTAGTAGGTCATGGCGTTGGCGCTGCCGCCCACTTCCTCGAGCGCGCGATCGAACGCGCCGTCCGCGCCGGCCTTCGTCTGCGTGAACATCAGGTGCTCGAACAGATGCGCGAGCCCGGTCTGCCCGGCCGCTTCGTCTTCGTTGCGCGAGCCGACCTTGAACCAGGTCATGTAGCTGACCGAGGTGGCCGAGGGATCGGGCATCAGGATCACCTCGAGCCCATTGCTGAGACGCCACTTGGTGGCGGAGAGCGCCCCCAGGCTGGCCCGAGCGATCTCCGACGGGGGCTCGGTCGGCGCCGCCAGCGCCGGCTGGCTCCCGGTGGACACGCCCGGACCGACGCTCCCGGAACGTCCGCGGCCCGCCGCGCAGGCGACGAGAGGAAGCAGCAGCAAGGATTCTCCCCAACGCATCAGTACCTCACCGTCACGGTCAGACCGAAATCCTGGGTCATGCTCGAATAATGGCCGTTTGCCGACGGCCGCGCCCGACCGGCGAGGCGGGCCTGGCAAGGGCCGCCGGGGGCGAGGTCACCGTTCGAGGAGACGCAGTCGGTGGCGAGCTTCGGGTTGAAAGCAGAGTCCGTCACCGTCACCGAGGGCATGAACGTGATTCCCCACCCGCCCGCGATCCAGAGCCGCCGGCCGATCCGCACCTCCGCTTGCGCCAACGGTTCGATCTTCAAGGCGTCCACGGCGGCCGGATTGACCGCGTTTGCGTCGATGGCGCTGGTCTCGACCCGCAGGGTCGTCCCCACGCGAACCCGCTCGTGCCACCAGTACGAGACTCGAACCCGTCCGTCGACGACGTCGTTGAAGCCACGATAAAGCACGATGTGCTGCGGGAGATTGGCCGCCTCCAGCGACGGCCCCAGCAGGCGCACGTCGATTCGATCGTGCACGTGGAACCAGCTCCAGCGCACCATCGCCGTCAGCTCCAACCCGGTGCCGACGTGCCAGGTCGCGCCGCCCATCAGGACGTCGGGCAGCCGGTACGACAGGTCGCCGAACACGCAGCGCGCCGACTGGGGGCCGGTGCAGGAGAGGGGGACGCCGGTCATGCCCCCAGCGCCCGGGCTGCTCGGCGGGAGCGTCACGGTGGTGTGCTGGGCGGCCACCTCGACGCCAGGGACATCGGTGCCGAGCGGATGGCTTTGGTAGGCGATACCCACTTCGAGCGACCGCCGCCGAAAATAGATGCCCCCGCCCAGGGTGACGGAGAACTTGGCGTCTCCGAGACCGTTGCCGGACGAAATGTCGTACCGAGCGGCCGCGGCCGGATCCTCGAAGCACGGGCTGCCGTTGCAGAGCGTGGTCGGCGTCTTGTTGTCTAGGTTGGTGTCCTCGTCGAAGGTGAGGTGGCCCGTGGAAAACAGAAACCCGGGTGCCACGCCGATCCGTAGCTCGTTCCCGATTCGGATGGAGAGCGCCGGGACCAGGGCCAGGTTACGCAGATCGATGGTGAGGGCGTGGTAGCGGGTCGGCTCGTCGCCGTTGGGGGAGAGCGGATACCGGATCTGCTGGACGTAGGGCATGTAGGTCGCGAAGCCCAGGGCGAACCGATCCCCGCCCAGATCAGAGGATAGGCCGATGAAGGCGCCCGGGCCGACCGGCCAGCTGGCGGGTTGCATGACGTTGCTGGCCGAGGCGCTCTCGGCCGGCTGGGCCGCCCCAGTCATGGGATCGACGGGCGTTCGCGACACGTGGGTCGAGGTGTAGCGCACCTGGCCCCCGATGGTGAGCTGGAACCCGCGCACCAGCCCGAGAGCAGCCGGGTTCCAATAGATGGAAGCGATGTTTCCCGAGGTCGGGCCGTTGAAACCGAGGCCACCCACGAACGGCTCGTCGAGGGGCGCGGATACGGCCGGCCGGGGGGCGAGAATCCGCACGAGGATGATGGCGATCGCGTGGAGGAGGCTCGGCTTGCCGCGCCGAGTCCTTCGCGGGAGGGCACGGGAACCCGTCGAGGGTTCCCGGCTTGCGAGCCCTCTGAATTCCATGAGGTGACGCGACGTTATCCGAACCCAACCGTCGGGGCAATTGCTTGACGCTCCGATCCCCGCGTGGCTAACATGCCCGCGGCATGGGGGGTTTTCCGACGAGCCTCGGCTTGGCATTGGTCACGGCGGTGGCCCTCGTTAGTGGCGCCTGCAATCGCCCCACGTCGGAGAATATCCAGCTCTGGAAGACCACCCAGAAGGGTCCCGATCGGCTGCGCGACACGCTCGCCGACCACGCCGTCGCCCCCGCGCTTCGTGGCGAAGCGGCGGTCGCGCTCGTCGACATCGGTCGGTCGGAAGACGTCGACACGATCATCGCCTCCATGCCCGCCGCCGATCGCGCCGACGTCGGCAAGACGCTGGCCCCGGCGTGCGAGATGGCGATGAAGGATCCCTCGCCCGAACGCGCGCTGGCCTTTCGGGACGCGCTGTTCTCGCTCCGCCAGGGGCTGCTCGGCGACGATCAGAAACGGGCCGATGCGGCGCTGTTGCCGGCCATCGAGAGCTCGCTGCGGGCCGGGAAGCTTCAACAGGGGCGCCACTCGGTCGAGAAGATGCTGGTCGCCATCGGCCCCGATTCGGGCGCGATGCTGGTTCACGTGCTCGGCGAGCCCGATGCTCCCTATGCACCCGCGGCCGATCTGCTGGCCAAGGTGGGTGACGAGTCGGCGCGCGAGCGCGGGGCAGCGGCGCTCATCGCCCGCGCGCCGCAGATCAAGGTGGCCGACAAGCAGCACCCGGAACGGTTGTATCAGGCGCTGGGCCGCCTCGGTGGGCCGTCTGCCCTGAAGTTCCTCGAGGGGAAGGCCATGGGCCCGGACAAAACGGAGGCGCTGCTCGCCACCCGCGCCCTCGGCGAGCGGCGCGACGCGGCCGTGCTCCCTTTCGCGCTGAAAGTGGCGGGGGACCCCAAGGCGGACAAGGCGCTGCGCGACGAGATGTTCGGCGTCGTGGAGGGGATCGGCGGCCTGGAGGCAGAGCGGGGCCTGCTGAGCATCATCTCGTCGGACAAAGAGGAGATCGTTCGCTATCGCGCCTTCGAGTCGGCGCTCGCCGCCCGAAAAGCGCCGGCCATTCGGCCCGCGCTGGAAGCATTTCCGTCCAGCGCGAGCTACAAGAAGGTCGACGTGGACGATCTTCTGGTGAAGCTCATCGAAAAGCTGGGGGACGGCGCGCGCCCCGAGCTGGTGAAGACGCTCGGCTCGTCGTCGCCATTGGCGCGCATGACGGCGGCGATGGCCCTCGAGCAGATGGGGCGGTCGGCCGACGCGGGCGCTCTCGACAAGCTGGCCGGTGACTCGGCGCCCGTGAAGGGCTTCCCGGCCGGCGAGACCGTCGGCAAAGCTGCCACGCGAGCCGCTCAGTCGGCCAGGAAGAGGTCGTGACATGAGCGCCCAAGGACGGAGGAGCCAGCGCCAGTTCCAGTGTAACGACACGCTTTGGGACACGTTCCGGCGCATGAGCGCCGATCAAGAGCAGAGCGTCGACGACCTCATCAACGACGCGTTGGAGGCGTACGCGCAGCTGGCCGGTTATCAAACGGGGATTGACGCCGCCGAAGCGACGGAGTCGACGTTCGAAGAAGGGCCGGCCACGCCGCCCCCCGCCGAACCCTTGCGCCAGCCGTCCGCGCCGCCCCCTCCGCCTCTGCCAGAGGCGCCTGTGGCCACCCGGTTCGGGCGCGGCACCCCGGTCTCGTCGACCTCCTTCGCGGGCATGTTCCAGGCGACCGCGCCCACGCCGCCGCCGCTCGGTCCCTCTTACATCCGCTCGTCGGAAGCGGCCGCCAGCGTGCCGGTCCCGCCGCTCTATCTGGTCTTCGACAACCAGAAGTATCGAATCGACAAAGAGCAGTTCATCATCGGCCGCGGCGCGAAATCGTCGGATCTCCCCATCAAGGACGGGAACATTTCGCGCAAGCACGCCGCCGTGGTCCGCCGGAACGGGACCTATTTCATCAAGGACCTCGGCTCGACGAACGGCATCGACTTCAAGGGAATGCGGATCGACAACAAGCGCATCGACGAAGGCGACGTGTTTCACCTCTGTGATTACGAGCTGCGGTTCACCTACAAGCGGTAGTCGCAGCGATAGCGGGCCCTCGGCGGTGAAGCGCCCGTCGCGGCGCCGAAGGTCGGGCGCGAACGCCTCTGGCGGGCTCGACGCGCCGGTGGCCGGATTGCCGGGGGCCGGGCCGGTGACGGCGGCGCGCCTGGCCGAGGCGGGCATCCGGACGGTGAGGGACCTGCTGACCCGGTTGCCCCGCGGGTACGACGACTTGCGGAGCGAGACGCCCTGGGCGGAGCTGGCGGAGCGGCCGGACGGCGCGGTCGTGCTGGTGCGCGGCACGGTGCGGCGGGTGCACCTGTTTCCCCGGCGGCTGCTCGACGTCGTGATCGGGGAGCGCGACGATGCGGCTGCACCGACGGTGCGGGCGCGTTGGTTCCGGCCCTTTTCGGCGATGGCGAAGTCGTTCGTGAAAGGGGCGGAGATCACCCTGGCCGGTCCCCTGCGGACCGGCAAAGACAACCTGCGGGAGCTCGTGCACCCGTCCGTCGTGACGAAGGCGATCGCTGCCGGTGGGGCGGTGGGATTGGGGATCCGACCCCGCTACGCGCCGGTGGAGGGCGTACCCGGACGATTGTTCGAGCAGCTGGTCGCCGCTGCGTTGGCAGAGCTCGACGATACGGGGGGGGCCGGGTTGCTTCCGCCCTCCGCTGAAGAACGGCTTGGGCTGCCGCCGTTGATGGAGGCGCTCCGAAACGTGCATGCGCCGATCGACGTCGAGCCCACCGAGCCGGCGCTGGCGGTGGCGCGGCGGCGCATCGCCGTCGAGGAGCTGTTCGTCGCGCAGGTGGCGTTCTGTTTGCGCAGCGCGGAGGCGGGCGTACCGACGGTTCGGGTGGCGCCCCACCGAGCGGCCGCGGCGACTTCGGCGGCAGAGTCCGCCTTGGCCGTGACCTTCACGCCCTCGCAGCGCCGCGCCCTCGCCGAGATCGCGGCGGACCTGGCGAGCGGGCGGGCCATGCAGCGGTTGCTCTTGGGCGACGTGGGCAGCGGCAAGACCGCGGTAGCGTTTGCCGCCGCAGCGATGGTGGCGGCCGGCGGCGGTCACACGTTGATGATGGTTCCCACGGAGGCCTTGGCGGCGCAGCAGGCGGCGGTGCTGGCGGGGCCAGGTGAGCGACTGGGCCTGGCGGTGGAGGCGATCACGGGCGGCACGACGGCCGCCGAGCGATCGGCTTTCCTCGACCGGGCGGCCACCGGACAGCCGGTCCTCCTAGTGGGGACGCAAGCACTGTTGGCGCTGGTGGAGTCGGTGCCACGTCTGGGGCTGGCGGTCGTCGATGAGCAACACCGGTTCGGGGTCGCCCAGCGGGCGCGCCTCGGTCGCTCGAAAGAGGCGGGGGCGCCCCATCTGTTGGCCATGTCGGCCACGCCCATCCCGCGCAGCTTGGCGCTCACGGTGGCCGGCGACCTCGACAGCTCGATCCTCATCGAGCGTCCGTCCGGACGGCCGCCACCGGAAGCGGTTCTTTGCCTCGACGCCGAAGCGAGAGGGGCGGCCTACGGGCGGGTACGCGCGGAGGTCGCGGTCGGGCGGCAGGCGTTCGTCGTTTGCGCGGTGCGGGAGACGGCGCGCCGGCCGGGGGCGGTGACGGCGGTTGCCCATCACCGACGGCTCCAGGCGGCGCTGGCGCCGGCTCGGGTGGGTCTGGTGCACGGCGAGCTGCCCGCGGACGACAAGGCGGCGGTGTTGCGGGCATTCGCAGCGGGCGCCTGGGACGTGCTGGTGGCGACCACGGTCGTCGAGCTCGGCATCGACGTCCCGAACGCGACGGTCATGATCATCGAAGACGCAGACCGGTTCGGCATCGCGCAGCTTCATCAGCTGCGCGGGCGGGTGGGGCGGGGCACGGGCGCTGGCGTCTGCCTTCTGTGCGCCGACGGAGAGACCATCGGCGCGGACGGCCGAGCACGCCTGGAAGCGCTCACCCGGGAGCGAGACGGCTTCCGGTTGGCGGAGCTGGACCTGGCCCAGCGCGGCTTCGGCGATCTGCTGGGGACGCGACAGGCCGGTGGGCCGGTGGGTGCGTCCGCCTTCGCCGAGTGGTCGGAGGCGGTGGAGTCCGCCCGCGACGAGGCCGCGCGCCTGCTGGCGGGCGACCCGGAGCTGGCGCGCGCCGAGCACGCGGGGCTGGCGGTGGTGGCGCGCGAGCGGGCTCGAACGATGTTCGCCGGGGAGGCGGGATGACCCGCGAACGCCGCCACGGTGGATGGGCCTGGCTGACGGCGGGGCTGGCCGGCGGCGCGCTGGCTGGCGTCCTCGACGTGGCGGCGGCGATCGTGGGCGGCATCGGCGGCCTCACCGGCGCCCGGGCGATTCGCCTGCTGGTCCTTTCGGTGAGCCTCGTCGCTGCAGCTGGCGTGGTGGCGGCGGGCGCCGTGGCGCTGATGTCGAGAGCGGCGCGGGCCGGCCGGCTGTCGGCGCGGGACAAGGCTGGCCTCGCCGCCGTGGCGGCGGCGCCCTTGCTGCTGCACGACGCCTTCGCTGCCTTCACCGGTCACCTGGCGGCGTCGATCCCGAACCACCGGATTCTGTCGGTGGTGATGGCCGCTTTGGGAACGGGCGCGGTCTATCTGTTCGCCGCCCGCTACCGTCGGTGGCTCGAGCGGGACCGGACACGCGCGCGCACCCTGTCCTTGGCGGCGATCGCCGTGGCGGCGGCGTTGGCCAACCGCTGGGTTTTGCCGCGGCTTTATCCCTGGTTCCACCAGACGCTGTCGGTGGTGACGGTGGCCGCGTGCATCCTCGGCGTCCGGCTGATGGTCCGACATCCCCGACGGCTGCTCGTCGTCGGTGCGGCCGCCCTGGTGGGTGGTGGCGTGGTCGCGGCGGTCTTCACGTTGCGGTCCAGCCAGGTGATGCGCTTCGCGGCCCACGAACGCACCGCGGTCACGGCGCTGGTGCTGAAAGCCGTTCCCGCCCCCTGGCAGGCCGGGGCGAGGCCGAGGCCCTCGGGCTCGACGGCCGCGGCCGTGCCTTTACCGCCGCTGCCCGACGGGCCTCATCGCCCGGACGCGGACGTTCTGCTCATTACCATCGACGCGCTCCGCGCCGACCACGTGGGCGCCTACGGGTACCGCCGACCGACCACGCCGAACATCGACGCCTTAGCGGCGTCTGGGGTCCGTTTCGCGCGCGCCTACGCTCAGGCGCCGCACACGTCCTTTTCGGTGACCTCGATGCTCACCGGGAAGTACGCGGTGTCGCTTTCGCGGCTGGCGCCCGGCGAGCGCCACGAGCCCATGACCGATGTGCTTCGCCACTATGGATGGAAGACGGCCGCCTTCTATCCCCCGGCGGTTTTCTTCGTCGAGGGTGAGAAGCTCAAGGCCTACGCCGATTCGCACTTCGACTTCGAGTACGTGAAGGTCGAGTACCTCGACGCCGCCAAGCGGGTCGACCAGATGCGCGCCTACTACGACGGCGTGAACCCCGGCCGATCCTTCGTCTGGGTTCACTTCTTCGAGCCGCACGAGCCTTACGTTGGTCATCCCGAGCACCCCTTCGGCCCGGGCGACATCGATCGCTACGACAGCGAGATCGCCTACGCGGACGCCGCGGTGGGGAAGCTGGTCGCGGCGGTGCGGGCCCGACGTCCCGGGACGATCGTCATCATCGCCGCCGATCATGGCGAAGAGTTCGACGAGCACGGCGGCCGCTACCACGGCTCCACGCTGTTCGAGGAGCAGCTTCGGATCCCGCTCATCTTCTCCATTCCCGGCGTCTCGCCGCACGTGGTGGACGGTCAGGCCCAGCTCCTCGACGTCGCCCCCACGGTCCTCAACCTGCTCGACATCCCGGTTCCCGCCCGCATGCGGGGAACGGACCTCGGGCCCTGGCTGGCCAGCCCGCCCGCACCGCCTGCGCGATTGCCGCCGGCCTTCTCAGAGCTCGAGGACAAGCGAATGGTGGCGGCGGGCACGGACAAGCTGCTTTGCGATCTGCGCGGTGGTTTCTGCGCCTACTACGACCTGGCAGCCGACCCGCACGAACGGGACAACCTCGCCGACCGACGGCCCGAGCGCGCGACGGCGCTACGTGGCCTCCTCGACAGCTGGATGGACGCCCAGGTGCGGCTGGAGCCGTTGGCTGGCGCCGCGGCGGGCGACGACGGTGGCGGCCCCGTGCCCCACGCCATCGAGCGGGGGCGGCTGGGAGATGCGGCGGCCGCGCCTGAATTGGCGGCGCTGCTCGGCGCCGCGGACGCTTCTCTCCAGGAACGCCGCGAGGCGGGGGAGCTGCTGGTGGCGTTGCCGCCCCAGCCGGCCACGGCGCCGCTGCTGGCCCGGGCGGCGGGCGATGGCGACCCCGCGATTGCCGATTGGGTGGCCATTGCCCGATTCCGCCTGGGGGAGCCCGCCGCCAAGCCGCGGGTTCAGGAGATCGTCGCCGACCGCGCGCCCTCCCGTGCCCGGGCGCGTGTGCGAGCGGCCCTCTCTCTCGCCGCGGCCGGCGACGGCACCGGTGTCGACGCGCTCGCGGAAGCCCTCGACGGGGCCGATGACGTCGCGCTGCGAAGGACCATCGTGGTCGCGTTCGGCAAGCTCCGCGACCGGCGGGCAGTCCCCGTCCTCGTCGGACACCTCTCCGAGGTGCTGAACCGGCGCGAGATGGTGATCGCTCTGGGGGAGATCGGCGATCCGTCGGCGGCCGACGCGCTACTGGAGCGCGTGCGCTCGGATGCGTACGTCCCGGTGCGGATCGAGGCGGCGCGCGCGCTGGCCAAGCTGGGGGATCGCCGGGTCGTGCCGGCCCTTCAGGCGCTGGCGAAGCACGACCCCGAGCCGACGGTCCGCGCCGCCGCGCTGGACGCCGCCCGGGTCCTCAAGCGGGGAAAGTGAGAGGCGGCGCCGGGGCGGGTCAGCCCGACCCGGGGCTGGTGGCGCCGCGCAGCCACTCGAGGTAACCGGGGCTTCCGTCGTCCACTTCGAAGGCGAGAAGCTCGGGCACTTCGTAGGGGTGCAGCTCCAAGATCCGCTGGCGGATGCGCTCGAACACGGAGGGGCGGGTTTTGACGAGGCACAGCACCTCGGCCTCTTCTTGCAGCCGCCCCTCCCAAACGTACACGGACGTGACGCCGGGGATGATGTTGACGCAGGCGGCGAGCCCTTCGTCGACCAGGGTGCGGGCCAGGACCGTCGCCTGCTCCCGATCGGGCATGGTGACATGGAGCTCGAGCGCGTCCGCCATCGTTCACCTCTACCACGCGGGCTCGTCGCCGCGAGCGCGCTCTTGACGGCCTCCCCCCCGTAGGCGTTAAAAGGTCCCGCCTTGTTGATCGTTCAAAAGTACGGCGGCACCTCGGTCGGCACGATCGAACGCATCCGGGCGGTCGCGCGCCGTTCCCTGGCGACGCAGCGCAAGGGTCATCGCGTGGTGGTGATCGTGTCGGCCATGGCGGGCGAGACGAACCGGCTGCTGGGCCTGGCCAAACAGATCTCGGAGCGCCCCGACGAGCGCGAGCTCGACGTCATCGCGTCGACCGGTGAACAGGTCAGCGTGGCGCTGGTGGCGCTGGCGATCCAGGCGGAGGGCGGCAAGGCGGTCTCGCTGCTCGGGCACCAGGTTCGAATCCTCACCGACAGCGCCTTCGCGCGCGCCCGCATTCAAGACATCGACGCCCGGGTCATCGGGTCGGCCCTCGACGAGGGGAAGATCGCGGTCATCGCCGGCTTCCAAGGCGTGGACAAGGAAGGAAACATCACCACGCTGGGGCGCGGTGGGTCGGACACCTCCGGCGTGGCGGTGGCCGCCGCCCTCAAGGCCGACGTCTGCGAGATCTACACGGACGTCGACGGCGTCTACACCGCCGATCCCAACGTGGTCTCGACGGCCCGCAAGGTTTCGCGCATCAGCTACGAAGAGATGCTGGAGCTCGCGTCGCTGGGCGCCAAGGTGCTCCAGATCCGTTCGGTCGAATTCGGCATGAAGTACGGCGTGCCGATCCACGTGCGATCGAGCTTCAACGACAACGAAGGAACCTGGGTCGTTCCGGAGGACAAAGCCATGGAAGCGGTACTGGTCGCGGGCGTGACCGCCACGAAGGACGAGGCAAAGGTCACGTTGGAAGGGATCCCCGACGATCCGGGCGTGCAGGTGAAAGTGTTCCGGCCGCTGGCCGATGCCGGGATCGTCGTCGACGTGATCGTGCAGGCCTACACGCAGAACGGCCGCACCAACCTCACGTTCACGCTGCCGGCGGGCGATCTGGCCAAGGCCAAGGACCTGCTGGCCAAGGAGTGCGCGGACCTGTTCGCGGCCAACCAGATCAAGACCGAGGCCAGCCTCTCCAAGGTTTCGATCGTCGGTGTGGGCATGCGCTCGCACGCGGGCGTGGCGCTGAAGCTGTTCGAGATCCTGGCCAAGGAGAACATCCACGTGCACCTGATCTCGACGTCGGAGATCAAGATCTCCTGCGTGATCGAGGCCAAGTACGCCGAGCTCGCCGTCCGCGCCCTGCACGACGGCTTCGGTCTCGGCAACGGCAAGACCTAGACGGGGGTCACGGTGCCGAGAACGGCGGGCGCTGGCTCAGCGCTTGCGTTTTTCGTACGTCCCCAGCAGCTCCGCGCGGGCCAGCTCGTGACCCTGCATCGCCTTCTCCAAGGCGGCCTTCGTCGGCTGTTTCAGGTCCGGGAGAACCGTGTCGAGGGCGTAGAGCTTGAAGAAGTAGCGGTGGCGGCCGATGGGCGGGCAGGGGCCGCCCCATCTCGGGTGCTTGAAGTCGTTCACGCCCTGCCAAGCCCCGGCGGGTAGCTCCCCGCCTTCGGGGAGACCGGTGGTGGTGGAAGGAAGGTTGTAGACGACCCAGTGCACCCAGGTGGTCTTGGGCGCTTTGGGATCGGGGGCATCCGGATCGTCGACGATGAGGGCGAAGCTCTTCGTGCCGGCCGGAGCGCCAGACCAGGCGAGGGCCGGCGGCCGGTCCGCGCCTTCGCAGGTGTGGACGGCTGGGATCTCGGCGCCGGACGCGAACGCAGGTGAGGTGAGCTGCATGGCGGGTCCTCCCGCGCCCACCATAAACACGAACCGGGCCTGCCGGAGCCCCAGGGACGGCCGTTAATCGACGGCCGCTAATCGAGGAGCTGCCGGACCTTGGCGTCGAGCTCGGCGACCGGGACCTCGGACTGCGTCCCCTGGGCCAGGTCCTTCACCGTGAGCTTCCCGGAAGCGATCTCGTTGCCGCCCACGATGATGGCGGCCCGGGCGCGGAGCTTGTCGGCGCGCTTCATCATCGCCTTCAGGCTGGCCGGCCGGTGCTCCACCTCCACGCGGACGCCGCCCGTCCGTAGCCGGTGGGCGATGGGGAGCACGAAGGCCACCGCTTCGGGGTCGAGCGGCGCGAAGAACACGCTGATGGCCGGCTCGTAGCTCTCCGCCGGATCGGGGATGGCCAGCAGCGTGCGCTCCAGGCCCAGGGCGAAGCCGATGGCCGGCACGGCCGGACCGCCCAGCGACGAGACCAGGCGATCGTAACGTCCGCCGCCCGCCACCGTGTTCTGGGCCCCCAGATCACCGGCGTTGCACTTGATCTCGAAGATCGTCGACGTGTAGTAGTCGAGCCCGCGCACCAGGCGAGGATCCACGCGGTGGGGTACGCCAAGCCCCGTCAGCAGCTCGCGCACGCGGTCGAAGCGGGCGCGCGAGGCGGCCCCCAGCGATTCGAGGAGGACGGGCGCCTCCGCGTTCACGGCGATGACGTCGGGGTTCTTCGAATCGAGGATGCGGAGCGGGTTGGTCTCGAGGCGGCGGCGCGAATCGTCGTCCAGGCGCTCGAGGTGTCCGCCGTAGTAGGTGACGAGGGCGTCGCGGTAGGCGGCACGCTCTTCCGGCTCGCCCAGTGAATTGACGGTGACCTCGACGGCCGCGGCGGGCAGCCCGAAGCCCGTGAACATGGCGGCCAGCATGGCGATCATCTCGGCGTCCGCCGAGGGCTCGGCCGCGCCGAAGAGCTCAGCGCCGATCTGATGGAACTGGCGCAGCCGCCCGCGCTGGGCGCGTTCGTGCCGGAACATCGGCCCGATGTAATACCAGCGCGTCACCGGTTCCTTGTTCCAGCGCGCCTCGCCGATGTAGGCCCGCACCGCCGAGGCGGTCCCTTCGGGGCGCAGGCTGACCGAGCGCCCGTCGCGGTCGTCGAAGGTGTACATCTGCTTTTCGACGACGTCGGTCACCTCGCCGACCGAGCGCACGAATAGCGGCGTGTACTCGAGGACGGGGGTGCGCAGCTCGCGATAAGCGAACGCCTCCAGCACGTCCCGCGCCTTTTGTTCGAGGAACTGCCACTTCGACACCTCCGGGGGGAGGATGTCGTTCATGCCCTTTACGCCGGGCGGGACTTCCGCCATGCGGCGCCTTTTACCACGCTGACGGGCCCGAGCACCGGCCGCGTGGCGGAAGTTTCACTCGGAGCGTACGAGATCAGGGCCCAGCCGCTGCCCGAGGAACCCGGCGGCGCGGTCGACCTCGGCCCGATCGCGGCCGTCGAACGTGATTTTCACGCTGTAGTCGGGGGCGTCGAGGTGCGGGTACGAGCCGATCTCCACGCTGGGGAACGCCGCCACCGTCTCGTCCAGCAAGCCGGCGATCGGACCCTCCTCCGCCCGCGAGTAGAGGGCTCGCGAGAAGATGGGGGAGGCCCGGTGCAGCTCGCGAACAGCGGCGAACTTGCGCCTGAAAATCGAGGGCACGCCGGGGAGAATCCAGACGTTTCGCACCACCGTCACGGGCCAGGTGGCGCCCGTGGCCGCCGGCCCGCGCTCGAGCCGCCCGCCGCTGGGGATGTCGGCCATGCGCAGATCGCGTTCGTGCAGCCGGTCGCCAAAGCTGCCCCGCAGCATCGCTTCCAGGTCGGGATGGCGGACCAGCGACATCCCGAAGGCCTGGGCCACGGCGGCCATCGTCACGTCGTCGTGGGTCGGCCCCACGCCCCCGGACGTGAACACGGTGTCGAACCGTTCGGCCAGGCCCCGCACGCTGGCCGCGATGTCGTCGACGTCGTCGGGGACGACCTCGATTCGGCGCAGCGACACGCCGAGGTCGCGCAATTCGCCGATGAGGAAGCGGGCGTTCTCGTCCTGGACCTTGCCCGACAGGATCTCGTTTCCGATCAGGAGGATCGCCGCCGTCGGATTTCGTCCGCCGCCTGGGGTGGGGGCGTTCCCGGTGGTCGCACTGGCGTTCGCGCTCGCTTTGGGCATGGCCACCTTCGGGACAATTTATCGCGCTCCGCCGATCATGGCATAATCGCCCCGCTTGAAGACTGCTTTTGGCGTTTCGCTGGCGCTCACGGGCGCGTTGGTTGGGTTCGTGGGATTCGGGTGTCGGAGCCAGGTGGCCGGCGGACACCCCTTCGACGGCGGCGACGGCCCGCTCGAGAGCGTCCCCGATCGTGTGGTTTCGGAGCCGTACTGCGCGGCCGATGCCGCGGGAGGCGGGGCCTGTCCCATCAACTTCTGCGGTCAGCTCGCCTCGGTGGCGTCGACGCCGGCCACGGGCTTCGCCCAGTCGGGCGCGGACGCCCTGTGCAACATGGGTCGGGTCTGCGTGGTGGGGGCGGTCTTGGCCACCGGCGACACCTATCAGCTCGAATGCATCGATCCCCCCGCGGGCGCGCTGGCCTTCGGGTCCGCCTGCTCGGCGAACCCCGCCGACGGCAAGCGCTGCGCCGCGGACGGGCTGTGTGTCGCGTCCGCCGATTTCCCCAACCTTCCGTTCTGTAGCGCCCTCTGCCGCAACGACGCGGACTGCCCGTCGGATGCCAGCGGACCGGCCCGTTGCATCGAGCACGACACCCCGAAGCTGCCAAACGGGTCGGTGGCCCACGTGGGGCTCTGCACGCCGATGTCGAAGATCGCCGGCACGGCCTGCCTGCGCGAGCGGGACTGTGCCGCGAACGAGGGCTGCGTCCCGTACGGGGTGCGCACCAGCTTGCGCGTCTGCCGGAAGACCGGCGGAACGAAGTCGTTGGGCGCGCTCTGCACCGGGAACACCGATTGCCGCAGCGCCCAGTGTTTCGACCGGAACTTCGACCAGTACGGTGGACAGCGCGCGTACTGCTCCGGGGGCTGCACCGTCAACAGCGACTGCGGCCCGGATCAGCATTGCGCGCGACTGGTCGTCGGCAACAACGGGACGCCCGACAATCCCCTCGACGACGTCCTGTCGGGCTATTGCCAGACGTTCTTCCCCCCCTCGGCCACCGGGGCCTGCGCCGCCGACGGCGACTGCGTCGCCCGCGGTGACGGCTCGGACACCTGCGACACCGCGCACGGCATCTGCTATCGGGCGGCGGCCCTGCCGGGCGCCCCTTGTACGGCGGATGCGCAATGCCCGCTGGGCGGAACCTGCAGCAAGGGGCCGCGCTTCGCAGGCGGCTATTGCCAGACGTTTGGTTGCTCTCCGACGGCGCCTTCCGGAGCGGACGCGTGCGCCGGCAGCACCAGCGTCTGCGTCCAGCGCGGGGGGCCCGACGAGCCCATCGCCGCCTGCTACGCAGGGTGCTCGGCGGCCAACCCCACCTGCGGTCGGGCGAGCGAAGGGTATGCCTGTGCGGCGCCGACCGCCGGCGCGCCCGCCAGCATCTGTCTGTCGGCGAACGGGACCTGATTGGTGCGGCTGACGAGCGACCGAAGGCTGGGTCAGCCTGTCGCGGTGTGGCCGTCGGCGCTGGTCGGCTTCATCCTCACCTGCTTGCCAGCGGCGGTCGTTCACGCCCAGGTGGCCCCGACCCCCGCGACCCCGGCGCCTCCCGCGCCAGGGCCGTCCCCGCCACCGTCGGTCCCGGCCGCTTCTCCTGCGCCCGTCGTCGAGGTCCCGCCCAGTAGCGTTCCGCCCGTGGTGGCGAACCCGGGCCCCGAGGCCGCCGTGGCGCCTTCGTCGACGGCCAAAGTCGGCCCCGTGCCGACCGCCGACGCGACCGCCGTGGCGTCCGATCATGATGCGGTGGTGGGGCACCTCGGTCTCGAGGCGCGCCGTTTCGATCCCGGGCCCATCCCGCTGGCGCTGCGGCCGGCTTTCGGCTGTCCGGCCGTTCAGACCACCCCCTGCGAGGTGAACCTCGGGACGCTCGGCGTGCGCTACTGGACGTCCCGAAGCTTCGCCTGGAACGGGGGGCTGGTGTTCGGGGTGGGCGGCGGCCGGGATCGGGGCGCATCCCTCGACACCTATGTCGGCGTGGGGCCCGTGGTGGGCGTCGCCGTGCTGGTCGGCAACTGGCGGCATCTGGCGGTGTCGGCCAGCCCCGAGGCGGCCGTGATCTGGTTTCGTCCAGGGCCGAGCGGCGCCACCGGCAGCACGACAGTGGTGTCGCTGCGGGCCGCGCTCGAGGGCGAGCTGCACTTTGGATTCGTCGGTGTTCCGGCGTTGTCGGTGGGGCTCGTGACCGGCCTCGGCCTCGGTTATGAAAGCGGCCCGGACGCCCGCGTCTGGTCGGTCGGGGTGATCGGCGCCGAAAGCGTCTGGGGCACGCTCACCAACCTCTTCGTTCGCTACTATCTGTGACACTATGGGGCGCGTGACGCCGCGTCCGCCGCCTCCCGATCATGATCTGCTCGAGCGTCGAGAGATTGCCGACGCTCCCTCCATCTCGCGAACCTTGCGGCGGATGGCGCTGGAGATCGCCGAGCTGGTCCCCTCCGACGAGCGCCCCTTCTACATCGTGGGGGTGCGGACCGGGGGCGCGTTCCTCGCCGGGCGCTTGACGCGCATGCTGGTCGAGGCGGGCGAGCCAGCCCCCGCGCTCGGTGCCGTCGACATCTCGCTTTACCGCGACGACGTTTTTCATGGGCTGCCGAAGCCCGAGATCGGCCCGACGGAGCTCCCCGAGCCGATCCAGGGGCGCACCATCGTGCTCGTCGACGACGTTCTTTATACGGGGCGCACCATCCGAGCCGCCATGGACGTCCTGGCCGACTACGGCCGGCCGAAAGCGGTGAAGCTGGCCGTGCTGGTGGATCGCGGGCGACGGGAGCTGCCCATTCAACCCGACGTGGTGGGCGTGCAGCTCGACACCACCGCCGCCCAATCGGTTCGCGTGATGCTGGCAGAGCGCGGCGAGCCCGACCGGGTGGTCCTGCGGGAGCGGCGGCCGTGAGCGGTTTCGCCCCTCGCCACCTTCTGGGGATCGAGCCTCTGAGCAAGTCGGAGATCGAGCTCGTGCTGGATCTCGGCGAGCGCTTCCTGGAGATCTCGGAGCGACCGATCAAGAAGGTCCCCACGCTGCGCGGCAAGACGGTGATCAACCTGTTTCTCGAGCCGTCCACCCGCACGCGCACCTCCTTCGAGATCGCCGCCAAGCGCCTCTCGGCGGACGCGGTGAACATCTCGGGCTCGGCCTCCTCGACGGTGAAGGGGGAGACGCTGCTGGATACGGCGCGCAATCTCGACGCCATGTCGCCGGACGTGGTGGTGGTCCGGCACGCCCAGGCGGGCGCCGCCGACATGCTGGCCGGGCGGCTCAAGGCCGCCGTCGTCAACGCCGGCGACGGCGCGCATGAGCATCCGACGCAGGCGCTGCTGGACTGCTCCACCATCCGGGCCCACAAAGGGCGCATCGCCGGGCTGCAGGTGGCGATCTGCGGCGACATCCGCCACAGCCGGGTGGCGCGCTCGAACATCTGGGCGCTCACCCGCCTGGGCGCGCGCGTGTGCCTGGCTGGGCCCCGTACGTTGCTGGCGCCCGGGATCGAACGCCTCGGCGAGCCGGGGGCCGTGAGCGTGCACGAACGCATCGAGCCGGCCCTCGAGGGCGCCGACGTGGTGATGATGCTGCGGATCCAGAAAGAGCGTATGAGCGGCGCGCTTTTCCCGAACACGCGCGAGTACTCGCGCTACTTCGGCCTGAACGAACGCCGACTCGGGCTGGCCAAGCCCGACGCCATCGTCATGCACCCGGGTCCTTTGAACCGCGGCGTGGAAATCGAATCGACGGTGGCCGACGGCCCGCGCGCGGTCATCCTCGACCAGGTGGGACGCGGCGTGGCGGTGCGGATGGCCGTGCTCTACCTGCTGGCCGGCGGCGAAAGCGCCGAGTAGCGGACGGGGAGGGCGCCGGCCCGCATCCAATGCCGAGGCTGCGAGACGTGGTGGTGCGGGCCGGGCGGCCGCGCCTGTTGCTGGTGGGGATCAACCCGGGGCGGCGCTCGGGCGCGCTCGGGCACCACTTCGCCGGCAACGGCAACCCGTTCTGGCGGCTGCTGCAGGCCTCCGGGCTGACGCCCGAGCCCATCGACTACCTCGAGGATCACCGCCTCGCCGAGCTCGGCATCGCGCTCACGAACCTCTGCCCGCGCACCACGCGCACGGCGGCAGAGCTGCGGCCCGAGGAGATCGCCCGGGGGCGGGCCACCTTGGCCCGCAAGATCGCCCGCTGGCGTCCGGCCGTCGTCGCCTTCGTCGGCGTCACGCTCTATCGCCTGGCGCTGGGACGAGAGGCCGCCGGTCCGCCGGGGCCCGGGCCGAAGCCCGATCGCCCGAGCGGGGCGCGGGTGTTCGTGGTCCCGAACCCGAGTGGTCTCAACGCCAGCTTTCCGGGGTTCGCGCACAAGCTCGTCTGGTTTCGGCGACTCCGGCTTTTTGTGGATCGCGTCGGCCGTATGCCGGACCACGCGCCCCGGCAAGCCAGCCGAGCTGCCGGGGCCGGGCCCGGCAAGGCCAGAATCCGGGCGACTTCCATTAGCCGTTGACTCGCGGCGGGCAACCCCCTATCAACAGAACCCGGCGAATGGATCTTTGTCTGCGAGGCGGCCGGCTCATCGATCCCCGCGGGGGATCGGGGCGAGGAATCGACGCCGAGGCGGACGTGCTGGTGAAGGACGGCGTCATTGCCCGGGTCGGCGCCGGCATCGCGGGCGGCCTGGGGAAGGACGTGCGCATCGTCGACGTGCGCGGCCGCTGGGTGGTGCCCGGGCTCATCGACCTGCACTGCCACCTGCGGGAGCCGGGCCAGGAGTACAAGGAAGACATCGGTACGGGGACGCGGGCCGCGGCCGCGGGTGGGTTCGCGGCGGTCTGTGCCATGCCGAACACCACGCCGCCGAACGACACCCGCGCCGTCACCGAGCTCATCGTGCGGCGCGCCCGCGAGGCGGGCTCGGTGCGGGTCTACCCGGTGGGCGCGATTTCGAAGGGGCTCGCCGGCGAAGCGCTGGCCGAGATGGGCGAGCTGAAAGAGGCCGGTTGCGTCGCCGTGTCGGACGACGGCCGACCGGTGATGAACGCCGAGCTCATGCGGCGGGCCCTGGAATACGCGCGAACCTTCGGTCTCACCGTGGTGCAGCACTGCGAAGATCTGACCCTGTCGGCTGGCGGCGCCATGAACGAAGGGCCGGTGGCGACGCGGGTCGGCGTCCGCGCGCAGCCCGCTTCGGCGGAGTCGACCATGGTGGCGCGCGACCTCGAGCTTTGCGCGCAGACGGGCGCCCGCTACCACGTGGCGCACCTCAGCAGCGCCGAATCGGTGCGGCTGGTGCGGGAAGCCAAACGGCGCGGGTTGCCGGTGACCTGCGAGGTCACGCCCCACCACCTCACGCTCACCGACGAAGCCTGCGCCACCTACGACACGCGCTGCAAATGCAACCCGCCCCTGCGCACCCAGGCCGACGTGGAGGTGCTGCGCGAGGCGCTGGCCGATGGAACCATCGACGCCGTGGCTACCGACCACGCGCCGCACTCGCCGGTGGAAAAAGAGGTCGAGTTCGAGCAGGCGGCCTTCGGCATGATCGGCCTCGAGACCGCCATCCCCTTGGTCATGGAGCTGGTCCGTGAGGGGCGGCTGAGCCCGGCGGCCTTCGTGACGCGCATGAGCACGGCGCCCGCGGCGGCGTTCGGCCTGCCTGGCGGCTCGCTGACCGAGGGCGCGCCCGCCGACATCACGGTCATCGATCCAGAGGCGGCTTGGACCTGCGACCCCCGAGCGCTAAGGTCGCGCTCACAGAACACCCCGTTCGCCGGCCGATCCATGCGCGGGCGGGCGGTACTGACCGTGGTCGGAGGTAAGATCGTGTATTCCGGAGAAAACCAGTCGTGACCGCCAAAAACCCGGACAAGAAAACCCCCGACAAGAACGCCGATAGCACGGAGCGGCCGCCCGCCGACGCGAACCTCCCCCCAGCGCTGCTGGCGATGGAGGACGGCACCATCTACCGAGGCTTCGGTTTCGGGGCGGCCGCCGACGGGGCTGGCGAGATCGTCTTCAACACCGCCATCACCGGGTACCAGGAGGTCCTCACCGACCCCTCGTACCGCGGCCAGATCGTCACCATGACCGCGCCGGAGATCGGCAACGTCGGCGTGAACCCGCTGGACTTCGAGTCGCCGCGTCCGTTCTGCGCCGGTTTCGTCGTGCGCGAGCTGTCTCCGGTCGTTTCCAACTGGCGGGCGGAGGGGAGCCTTCATTCCCTCTGCGCGGCCAATGGCGTCGCCGGTATCACCGGCATCGATACCCGGGCGGTGACCCGCCGGATTCGCCTGTCGGGCGCGCAGCGCGCCATCATCACGCGCGCGGTGGGAGATGCGGCCGGCGCGGTGGAGCGCGCGCGCCGGCATCCCTCGCTGGAGGGGCGCGATCTGGTGCGCGAGGTGACCGCCGCCTCGGGTTACGAGTGGGACGAGCCGGTCTGGCCGGGCCCGCGCAGCGGCGGCCCTTCGTCGGTGGTGCCCCCCGCCAAATACCACGTGGTCGCGTACGACTTCGGGATCAAACGCGGCATTTTGCGCCGACTGCGCTCGACGGGATGCCGGGTCAGCGTCGTTCCAGCGGCCACGCCGGCGCGCGAAGTGCTGGCGATGAAGCCCGACGGGATCTTCTTGTCGAATGGCCCCGGGGATCCGGCGGCCGTGGGTTATGCCGTCGAAGCGACGCGCGAGCTCTGCCAGTCGAAGCTGCCGGTCTTCGGGATCTGCCTCGGCCATCAGATTCTCGGCCTGGCGCTGGGCGGCAAAACCTACAAGCTCAAGTTCGGGCATCACGGCGCCAACCATCCGGTCATGGACCTCGGCACGCGCAAGGTGGAGATCACCTCGCAAAACCATGGCTTCGCCGTCGACGTCGATTCGATGCAGGGGAAGGCGGTGCTCTCGCACGTGAGCCTCAATGACAAGACCGTGGAGGGGATGCGCCACGGCGAGCTGCCGGTGTTCAGCGTCCAGTACCACCCGGAAGCTTCGCCGGGCCCCAACGACGCCAGCTACCTCTTCGAGCGGTTCCGCACGCTGCTCGCCGAGCGACGCCGCTAGCCGACATGATTTACCCGCTGCTCGATCGTCTGGCCGAGCGCTACGGCGAGGGTGAGCACAAGCTCGAGGCGATGCGTGCGCGCGAAGAGTACTTCGACCGCGCGGGCAAGGTCTTCGACGACGACGCGGAGCTGTTCGAGGGACGAATGGCGTCGTTCCTGGAGTGGTACGTGCTGGAGCGGCCGCTGCCGGGCGCCGGCCTGACGCCTGTCCTGCGCGCGCTGGAAGAGAGCGCCGCTGCCTCGCCCGACCCGAAGCGGCTCGCCCGCACGCCCGAGGAGCGGACGATGCTGGCCCAGCTGGCGGTCACCCACCGCAGCCTCTTCGAGCTGGGCGCCGACGCAGGCCGCGAGCTGGAAGTGGAAGACGTGCTCGGTGGTGCGCGGTTCACCGTGCAAGAGCGTCGCAGCACCGTGGGGATTGCACCGGGCGACCTGTTCGAGGCCCGACTCATCTGGGACGGCCGCTCCGTGGTGTTCGGCCGCACGTTTCTGTTTCACCCGCCCGACGCCCGCCAGACGATTCTCGATTGGGTCGAGCGGGCGGTGGGGGAGGGGACGTCGCCCACGGAGATTCTGTTTCACCTTTCGCGGCAGTACGTACGTTGGCACCGACTGGGCCACGTCGGGGCGGCGAAAGTGTATCGGGATGCCTGACGGGCTCCCCGGCGCGCACCCTCACCGCAGGCGCTGGCCGCGCGCCTTCGGCGTCGCTGGTCTCTTCGGGGCCGCTTTCATCTTGGTGGCCAACGCCCGCATGCTCTCCGCGACGCGTGGGCGGGTCACGACGTTGGCGGCGGCGCCCCGGCAGGCCACCGTCATCGTGCCCGGGAATCGCGTCTACCGGGACGGGACGCCGTCGCCCGAGCTGGAACAGCGGTTGCTGACGGCGCTCGCGCTCTATCGGCAGGGGTGCGCGAGGAACATCGTGGTCTCCGGTCTCACCAATGGGGCCTACGACGAGCCGCGGGGGATGGCCGATTGGCTGGTCGCGCGGGGCGTGCCGGCATCCGACGTGGTGCTGGACCCCGGTGGGCATCGCACGGCGTCGACCGTGGCGGACGCGGTAGCCCGCGGCGTGCGCTCGGCGACCTTCGTCACCCAGCACTACCATCTGCCGCGCGCGCTCTACCTGGCGGAGGCGGCGGGAATGGAGGCGGTGGGGGTCGCCTCCCGGCGAGGATCGTCTTCGATCATCAGCCTGCTCATCACGTACACGCGCGAGGTGCTGGCCCGCGCGGAGAGCACGCTGGAGGTGGCTTGGCGCGGCGTCCGTGCCTGACGGTTGCCCCGTGAATTGCAATTGCGGCGCGCCTTGGCTAGAAACGCCCGCATGCCGAACGGCCGGTTACGAGCTTCGATCGCGGTGGCCGCCCTGGCGGCTGCGATGGGTGTTGCGGCCTGCGTCCAGCAAGACGACGAGAAACCGACCGCCGACGACATGGCGGTGGCCAAGCAGAACATCCTGCAGACGGCGCCCACCCCTCGCTTCCCGGTCAATGCGGATCTGGACGGCAAGGTCGTCTACTTGGGCCTGGACGTCGATCCGCTGCCGGTGGATCCGGCGCGCGACATCACGCTCACCCACTACTGGAAGCTGGTGGCCCCGCCCGGAGACGGCTGGAAGACGTTCACGCATGTCGAGGGGCCCAACCATCAGGGTTACATCAACGTCGACCACGCCCCGGTGAAGGGGAAGTACCCGGTGAGCGCCTGGAAGCCGGGCGACATCGTGCGCGACGTGCACACCATTCACCTCCCGGCGGGCTGGAACAAGCCCACCCTGGAAGTGTACGTGGGCCTCTGGCGTGGCCCGGCGCGCATGCCGATCCGGTCCGGGCCGCACGACGCGGAGGGGCGTGTTCTGGCCGCCGCCATTCCCGTCAGCGGCAGCGCGCCGCCGAAGGCTGAGCCGCGCAAGCGCTACGTGGCGGTGATGACGACCAAGCCGCCGAAGCTCGACGGCAAGCTGGATGATGTCGCCTGGACGCTGGCGGCCTCCACGGGGCCGTTCGTGAACACGATGACCGGCGCTCCCGCCGCGCAGAAGACCGAGGCAAAGCTGCTCTGGGACAAGAAGTTCCTGTACGTGGCCATCGACAACGCCGACACCGATGTCTGGGCGAAGCTCACGAAGCGGGACGACAAGCTGTGGACCGAGGAAGCGGACGAGCTCATGATCGACGCCGACGGAAACGGTCGCACGTACGTCGAGCTCCAGGTGGCGCCGAACGGGAACGTGTTCGACACCTACTTGCCCGAGCGACGCAAGTACGAGGACACCATCGACCCGAAGATGAAGCCGTTCGGGTGGAATTCGAAGATGGTCGCCAAGGTTCACGTGGACGGCACGCTCAATCAGCGTGAGGACCAGGACAAAGGTTGGACCGTGGAGCTGGCGATCCCGCTCGAGGACGTGAAGGGAATGGACGACAAGTCGGCGGTTCGGATTCCCCCGAACCCCGGCGACGTTTGGCGCATGAACCTCTACCGGATGGACGTCCCGCAGGGGAAGCCGCAGCAGGCCGCCGGTTGGTCGCCGCCACTGGTGGGCGACTTTCACGCGCTCGATCGCTTTGGGGAGCTGGTGTTCGCGGACGCGCAGGGGCACGTGCCGCCGCCCGAGCCCACGCCGCTGGCGAAGCTAGGGGCCGCCGGGGGCAAAGCCCCGGGTCCGGCGCCAGCCGATGCTCCCGGCCCGAGCGCCGGGGCCGACCGTAAGACGCCGGCCGCTGACAAAGCGTCGCGCGGACACAAGAAGCACTAGTCCCTGTCGCGTGCAGAATCCTCTACGCCTAGTGGCGCTCGCGGCGGCTCTCGGCGCCTGTGCGCGCACGGGTGGACCGGGCTCCGCGCCGGCTCGGGTGAGCGGGAGCGCGGAGCCGCCGACGACAGAGGCTGCGGCCCCCGCGCGGGCTGCGTCCTCTGGCAACGGATTCAAACCCGGCGGCCAACCGGCCGTCTACTACACGAGCACGCCCTCGCGGGAGTTCGCCGGACCCCCGCCAGATTCGTTGCGCGACGCGCTGCTGGAAGAGGTTCGGTCGGTGGCGCGGCGGGCCGGCCAGACGGCGCCGGCGCCCGATCCCCGCCTCGACTGGGTGATGACCGACATCGCCCGGCAGGTCCGCGGCAACGACCAGCCCTCGCTGGAGGCGGTCGACTTCCTGCTCGCGCATTACGGATTGCCCGAGCCGACCCCTCACGTGCTGCTTTCGCAAACGAGCACGGGGGGGGAAAGCCAAATTCGCGAGCGGTTGCGTGGAGAGATCGCCGCCATGTTGCGGGCCGGTCCCTCGGCCCGCGTGGGCGTCGGCGTCGACCGCGCAGGCGGAATGATCTACGTCGCCCTCGGCCTGCAAGAGCGTCACCTCGAGCTGCGGGGACCCGTGGCGCGCGTGCTGTCGATGGCGGGATATCAGGAGATCGTGACCCATCTCGATTCCGGGTATTCGGCCCCGGCGTTGGTGATCACCGCTCCCGACGGGCGCGTCTCCGAACAGAGCCTGGCGAGACGCGATGGCGCGCACATCGGCGACCTTCGCTGCCTGGCCCGCGGCAGACATCAGGTGGAGATCACGGCAGCCGGCCCTGGCGGCCCCGGCGTGCTGGCCAACTTTCCCATTTATTGCGGAATGACGCCGCCCGACCGGGCCCCCGGCCCGGCTGGATCACAACCCAGCTCAGGGCGTCCCGAGGACGTGGAACAAGCGGTCCTGACGTTGATTGCCCGCGACCGCGCGCGCGCGGGGCTGGCGCCGGTGGTGTCGGACCCGCGGCTGGCGGCCGTGGCGCGGGCGCACAGCCAAGACATGGCCAACCACGACTTCGTCTCCCACGTGTCGCCGCGCAGCGGGTCGACGATGGACCGGGTGCGCGTCGGCGGGTTGGCTCCCGAGCTGCTGCTGGAGAACGTCGGGCGCGCCTATTCGGCCGAGGAGGCCGAGACGGGCTTCCTGTCCAGCCCTGGCCACCGCGGCAACATTCTCGATCCCCGGGCACGTCGCGTCGGCGTGGGCGTCGCCTTCGGTCCCCCCGTGACCGGCACCCAACCGCTCTACGTCACCCAGCTCTTCACGAACTAGCCCTGTAACGTCTACGACGCCGGCCCCTCTCCCTAGCCCTCTCCCCGCTGCGCGGCTCACGAGTGATCGTAGGAAGTAGCTGATTTTCCAGCGGCGAAGCCGGCGCCCCAGAGGAGGAGGTCGTGGAGACCGCGCCAGAGGATCTGCCAGCCTGGGGGACCATTGCTCTTGTGGTGGCCTCCCAGGCGGGCGATGCCGCGCATGAGGTCAGCGACGGTGGGGTTCGGCGGGAGGGGTTTGGGCTCTCGGATGTGCCGCAGACGTGCTGCGAGAGCCTCAATCAGGACCGGCTCGAGGACGGTCGTCCCCGGCGCATCGGAAGCAGTCCGTTCGAGCCACCTCAGAAGCAGTAGCCGATAGGCGATGACCGACAGGATACCGAGGGTGTTGGTGAGCGTGTGAATGGTCCTGAGCTGCCGGGCCTCTTTCCAGCACAGTGGGATCCGAAGCTTGGAATTCACGTGACTTGAAGTCGCGGC
>JADMIO010996546.1_pt1 | contig 82240 bp, 67 predicted proteins | sample 8958161 | NCBI WGS metagenome assembly JADMIO01 (sample SAMN16585339, study PRJNA669376) | soil metagenome | isolation source: Crop rotation soil | place: USA: Cullars Rotation, Alabama | collected 2011
GCCGCGACTTCAAGTCACGTGAATTCCAAGCTTCGGATCCCACTGTGCTGGAAAGTTCCAGACGTGTGATGTAGGTCGCCGCGCCATTCAGCAGGCCGAACTCGTCGTCTATCCAGTCGGTTCGCACGCTCATTTCGTGGGCGTACACCCTGTATCGCAGCGTCACGAATGATCCGGCGGCTCCGGTCACCCTCCAACGATTCTTTCTGGTCTTCTCGATGCTCAGCGTCTTGCCGGCGGCGTCGAGTGCCGTCAGGGACTCGACGTTGCGCGAGTATTCGCGTACGAGATACGACCCCGGCGTCCAGACCGGCATCATCAAATCGATCTGGTGTTCACCGTCGGTGGGGATCGATGCCTGCACTTCCACGTAATGCGTCCGAACGGCGGGAAAACTCAGCGTGTAGCGGATCGGCTCGCGCTGCTGGGCGGCAACCGGCGCTGCGCACAGAAGCAACGCGAGGGCGACCACGGCCGCATGCAGGCGACGATTCAGTTGACTCATTTACAGGGTGATGGACTCGCCCGGCCGGGCCTCGACCACTTCGATGCCTTTCGGCCGGCAGAATTGACGCAGCATGTCCGGTGTACCCGTGAGCGCCGGAAATGTGCCGTAATGCATCGGCACGACTGAACGCACACCCAGCCATTCGGCCGCGATCGCCGCATCCTCCGGCCCCATCGTGTAGAGATCGCCGATCGGCAGAAACGCGATGCTGGGCGCGTAGCGCTCCCGGATGGTCTTCATGTCGCGAAAGAGCGCGGTGTCTCCGGCAAAGTACACCGTCTGCTTGTTCTCGAAACGGATGACGTAACCGATCGGCTGCCCGGTGTAGACAGGCGTGCCGTTGTCCTCGACGCTGCTGCTGTGAAACGCGGGCACCATGATGACGTCGATTCCGTTGATCGTGTCGTGCCCGCCCGTGTTCATCCCTTTGACCGCGCGGAGCCCCTGCTTCTGGAACCACCCCGCCAGCTCGAACACCGCAACCACAGGCGCCCCCGTCGCCCGCGCGACGCTGACGACATCACCGGTGTGATCGGAGTGGCCGTGCGTCACCAGAATCAATTCGGCCGCGTCAATCTTCTTGGCGCCTTCGGGGCAGGCGGGGTTCGTCACCAGCCACGGATCGAGCACGATGCGCACGCCCTTTGGCGAGCGGAGCACGAACGATGCGTGGCCGAGCCACGTGGCGGTGATGCGATCCGGCGTGGGGCGCGTGTGGGTGTCAGTCGAGGGCAGGCGCATGACTTAATATAAGATCAGTTTCGAGTGTCCACGGTTATTCCGCTCATTCCCGTATCCCCCCGCGAACCCAAGCCCGACTGGCTGAAAGTTCGCGCGCCAGGATCGCCATCGTACCTTCGACTGAAGGGGCTGATGCGCGAACTGAATCTTCACACGGTTTGCGAAGAAGCGCGCTGTCCCAACATCGGCGAATGCTGGACCCACGGCACTGCCACGTTCATGATTCTGGGCGATGTCTGCACGCGTGCCTGCGGCTATTGCGCCGTCGGTCATGGCCGGCCGGAGCCGATCGATGCGGCCGAGCCGCTCCGCGTCGCCGATGCCGTTCAGCAGCTCGGCCTCGCCCACGTGGTCATCACCTCGGTCGATCGCGACGACGTGGCTGACGGCGGCGCCGGAATCTTCGCTGAAACGATTCGCGCGGTGCGGGCGCGGACACCCGGCACCAGCATCGAAGTCCTCATTCCCGATTTCCAGGGAAACGAGGCATCGCTTCGCGCGGTGCTGGACGCACGCCCGGACATTCTCAATCACAACACCGAGACGGTACCTCGTCTGTATCGCATGGCGCGCTCCGGGGGACGGTATTCCAGAACACTCGAGCTGCTCGATCGAGCGCGACGCTACGCGCCTGACGTGGCGACCAAATCGGGCATCATGCTCGGGCTCGGCGAAGAGTGGGACGAAGTGCTGGCGACGCTTGCCGACCTCCGCCGCGTGGGCTGCGCCATTCTGACGCTCGGTCAATACTTGCGTCCCACACCGGCGCACCTCCCAATGGCGAGGTACTACCATCCCGACGAATTCCGTTCGCTGAAAACGCTCGCGCTCGAGATGGGCTTTACGCACGTCGAATCGGGGCCGCTGGTGCGCAGCTCCTATCACGCGCACGAGCAGGCGGACGCGTACAGAAGCAGGGCGGGATACTGACGCTCGCCTCCGTTCATCGGCGCATCATCGCGTGCACGGCCTGCCCCCGCCTCAGAACATACTGCACCCAGATCGCCCGCGAAAAACGGGCGGCGTTCAAGGAACAGACGTACTGGGGTAAACCGGTACCCGGCTTTGGCGATCCACAGGCGCGTCTATTGATTCTGGGACTTGCACCAGCCGCTCATGGCGCCAACCGGACGGGAAGGGTTTTCACGGGAGATGGCGTGGGCGCGTCTGGCGATTTCCTGATGTCCGCGCTGCATCGCAACGGCTTTGCGAACATACCGACGTCGCAGTCGGTTGACGATGGGCTCGAGCTGTCCGACGCGTATATCGCTGCCGCCGTCCGCTGTGCCCCTCCCGACAACAAGCCGACGCCCGCCGAAATTCTGGCGTGTCTTCCCCACCTCCAGGCAGAGCTCGATCAGCTGCCGAACATCAAGGTGGTCGTCGCCCTCGGAAAGATTGCGTTCGAGGCATGGTGGCGCGTCGCCGGCACCCGCGGCTCACCCATCAGACCTCGCCCCACCTTCGAGCACGGCGCCATCGTCCGAACGCCAGACTCACCGGTAGTGATTGCCTCGTATCACCCCAGCCGGCAGAACACCAACACCGGCAAGCTCACGCCCTCGATGATGACGGCGATCTTCAAAAACGCCCGGCGTCAGCTGGATCGGACATGACTCTGTCCCTACGCAGAGTCGCGCAGACGCTGACGATCCGCAGAATCTCCCTTCCTCACTCGAAAGAGGACCCCGCGAGATCTCTGCGTTCTCGGTGTCTCTGTATTGGGGCTGAGATCTAGCTCTTCTTTGGTTTGTACACGTGGACGCTCTCGCCGAAAAAGACGTCGGCCGCTTCCATGAGCGTTTCCGAGAGCGTGGGATGCGGGTGGATGGTCAGCTTCAAATCGGTGGCGACGGCGCCCATCTCGATCGCCAGCGCGCCTTCGGCGATGAGTTCGCCCGCGCCGCTGCCGACAATGCCGACTCCGAGGATCCGTTCCGTTTCCGGATCGAGAATCAGCTTCGTCAGTCCGTCGGTCCGATCGAGAGTGGTCGCGCGGCCTGAAGCCGCCCAGGGATATTTCGCGATTTCTACAGGGCGTCCCTGCTTCTTCGCGTCGGTCTCGGTCAAGCCCGCCCAGGCGAGCTCCGGATCGGTGAACACCACGGCCGGAATCGCACGCGGCTCGAACGTTTCGTGTTTGCCGTGAATCACGTCCACCGCGACGATCGCTTCGTGCGAGGCCTTGTGCGCGAGCATGGGATCGCCGACGACATCGCCGATGGCGAAGATTGACGGATCGGCCGTTCGCAACTGATTGTCGACTTCTATGAAGCCCCGCTGATTCACCGTGACCTTGGTCTTGTCGAGACCTGGCACCGCTGAATTCGGTCGCCGTCCCACCGCCACGAGCACGCGATCGAAGTTCTCGGGCCCTTTGGGTGCGGCCTTCCCTTCGAACGTGACGCTCAGACCGTTTTTCTCGTCTTTCACAGCGGTCGTCTTCGTTTCAAGCAGGATCGCTTCGCAGGTGGTCGCCATCCGCTTCGCAACGACAGCCGCGAGGTCGCGATCGGCGCCCGGCAATAGCCCGTCTGTCATTTCAACAACGGTCACCTTGGAACCAAGCGCCGCATACACGGTGCCCAGCTCGAGGCCGATGTAGCCGCCGCCGACCACGAGCAGGCGCCCCGGAATATCCGGCAACTCCAGCGCCGTCGTGGAATCGAGCACCTTCGGACTGTCGATGGAGACGTTCGGAATCCTCGACGGACGCGAGCCGGTCGCGACGATGACGTAATCGGCCTGGACGGTTCGGCTGCCGCCTGCGCTCTCGACATTCAGGGTCTTCGAGTCGACGAACGATGCCCGTCCTTGAATGAACTCCACCTTGCGCGACTTGGCCAGCAGCCCGAGCCCGCCTGTCTGCTTCTTGACGACGGCGTCCTTCCAGCTGCGGAGTTTGGCGACATCGATTGCCGGCTTGTCGAACGCGATGCCGAAGGCGCTGGCATGTTTCGCCTCGTCCAGTACTTTGGCCGCGTGCAGCAGCGCCTTGGATGGAATGCAGCCCTTGAACGTGCAGACCCCGCCAGGATTCGGTTCGGCGTCGATCAGCGTTACGTGCATGCCCAGATCGGCGGCGTGGAACGCAGCGGCATAGCCGCCGGGACCCGCTCCAATAACAGCAACCTTGGTGCTCATGTAGAGTCGAGCCTGCGATTAGAGTTCGGGCAGATAAACGAGCGCGGGCTGCTCGATGGCTTCGACGACCCAGCGCAGGAACCGCACGCCGTCGGCGCCATCCACCACGCGATGGTCGTAGGAAAGCGAGAGCGGCATCATGAGCCGCGGCACGAACTCGCCGTCGCTCCATACCGGCTCGATCTTCGCTCGGGCCACGCCGAGAATCGCCACTTCGGGCCAGTTGACGATGGGCGAAAACGGTCCGCCGCCGAGTCCGCCGAGATTTGAAATCGTAAACGACCCGCCCTGCATGTCATCGAGCGACAGCTTACGCGTGCGCGCCTTTTCGGCGGCTTTCGCGATTTCGTCCGCCAGCTGAAACACGTCTTTCTGATCGACGTCCCGGATCACCGGCACGAGGAGTCCGCGATCGGTGTCGACCGCCACGCCGACGTGAATATATTGCTTGAAGATCACTTCGTCGGTGGCGAGATCGACCGACGAGTTGACCTGCGGGAAACGCGCGAGCGCAGCAGCGATGGTCTTCATCAAGAAGGCCGTGACAGTGACCGGCGCGCGGCCCGCGGCTTCGGCCTTCTTCGACAGTTTTTTCCGGAGGGCATCGACGGCCGTGATGTCGGCGCGATCGTGCTGCACCACATGCGGCACGGTGTTCCACGCCTGCGTCAGGCGGTGCGCGGTCGTGCGGCGGACGCCGGACATCGGCTTGCGCTCGACTGGCCCCCACGTGGCGAAGTCGGGTAGCGGGGTCGCGGCTGCAACCGCCCGTCCGCCAGCGCCTCCGCCCTGCAGCAGCCTCTGGGCATACGCAGTGACGTCGTCGGTCGAAATTCGGCCACCAGGACCCGAGCCCTGGATCTCCTGAAGGTTCACACCGAGCTCTCGCGCCAGGCGCCGTGCCGACGGAGCCGCCGGAATCGACGCGGCATCGGCCAGCGGCGACTTCGGCCGCGTCATTTCGACGACTTCGGCTTTGCGCTTCGGCTCCGCCGCGGCGGGCGCAGGCTTGCTCGCGGGGGCGGCTGGCGACGGCGCGGGCGCGGCTGCTTGCGGCTTCGCCGGCTCTTTCGCCGGCTCTTTCGCCGGCTCCTTCGCAGTTTCCTTGGGAGCCTCGGCAGGCTTGGACGGGGCGCCAGCGCCATCTTCCATGACGAAGATCGTCTGGCCGACCTTCACACGCTCGCCGGCCTTCACCTTGACGTCCTTGACGATGCCGTCTGCGGAGGAGGGCACTTCGATGGTGGCTTTGTCGGTCTCGAGCTCGAGGACCGGCTGATCTTTCTTGATGGTGTCGCCAGTCTTGACGATCACGCGGAGAACATCTCCGCCTTCGATGTTCTCACCCAGCTCGGGCAGCTTTATCTCAGTCGGCATATGAGGATTGGGGCGCGGGCACGTCAGGAAATCGCCGGGTTCTTCTTCTCCGGATCGATTCCGAGATCTTTTATGGCTTTCTCAACGAGCTTGGCGTCGATCTGCTTTTCGCGCGCGAGCGCGGAGAGCGCGCCGACCGCGATGAAGCGCGCGTCCACTTCGAAGAACTCCCGCAGCGCGGTGCGTCCTTCGCTGCGACCGAAACCGTCCGTGCCCAGGGCAACGATGGGACGCGGCAGCCAGCGGTCGATCGAGTTCGGCAGCGCCTTGACGTAATCGGACGCCGCAACAATCACGCCCTCGCTCTTGCCAAGACACTGCGTGAGGTACGGCACGTGCGGCTTCTGCGCAGGATGAAGCATGTTCCACCGGTCGCACGCGTTGCCGTCGCGATAGAGCTCGCCGTAGCTCGTGACGCTCCAGACGTCGGCGGCGACGCCGAATTTCTCGAGCAACTCCGCAGCCTTGATGACTTCCGGCAGGATGGCTCCGCTCCCGAGCAGCTGCGCCTTCAGCTTCGCGGCGGTGTTCTTCGCTTTGCTGAACTGATACATGCCCTTCAGGATGCCTTCCTTGGCGCCTTCGGGCATCGGCGGCATGGCGTACTGCTCGTTCATCACCGTCAGGTAATAGAAGATGCTTTCCTGTTCCTTGCACATCCGGCGGATGCCATCTTCGATGATGACCGCCAGCTCGTACGCGAACGCCGGATCGTAGGCGACGCAGTTGGGCACCGGATAGGCCAGCAGCTGGCTGTTGCCGTCCTGGTGCTGGAGCCCTTCGCCGGCCAGGGTGGTGCGTCCGGCAGTGCCGCCGAGCAGGAACCCCCGGCAGCGCGAATCGGCGGCGGCCCAGATGAGGTCGCCGACACGCTGGAAGCCGAACATCGAATAGAAAATGAAGAAGGGCAGCGTGTTGACGTGATGAATCGAGTAAGCCGTGCCTGCGGCGATGAACGACGCCAGTGAACCGGCTTCGTTGATGCCTTCTTCGAGAATCTGGCCGTCGGTCGATTCCTTGTAGTACAGCAGCGTATCCATGTCGACCGGCTCGTAGAGCTGTCCGACATGCGAGTAGATGCCGACCTGGCGGAACAGCGCTTCCATCCCGAACGTGCGCGCTTCGTCGGGCACGATCGGCACGACGACCTTGCCGAAATCGGCGTCTCGCAGGAGCTTCGACAACAGCCGGACGAACACCATCGTGGTCGAGGCGGTGCGGCCGTCGGTGCCCTTGTAGAACTCTTCGAACAGCTCCGGCGGCGGCAGCTTCTCGATGGGTGCGGTCTTCTTCGAACGAACCGGCAACGACCCGCCCAGGGCCTTTCGCCGTTCGCGGAGATAGGAGATTTCCGGGCTCTTCTCGTCGGGACGGTAGTAGGGCGCCTCGCCGATCTTTTCGTCCGCCACCGGCAGCATGAATCGATCGCGCACGGCCCTCAGCTCGTCTTCGCTGAGCTTCTTCTGCTGGTGGGCGATGTTCTTGCCCTCGCCCGCCTCGCCCATGCCATAACCCTTGATGGTGCGGACCAGTACGACCGTGGGTGCGCCTTTGAATTCCACGGCGGCTTTGTAAGCGTTGTAAACCTTGAGCGGATCGTGACCGCCGAGCGTCAGCTTCTTCAGATCGTCATCCGAGAGATGCTTCACCATCTCGAGCAGCCGCGGGTCGGCCCCCCAGAAGTGCTCGCGCAGGTAGGCGCCCGATTCGACCGCGTACTTCTGATACTGGCCGTCGACGATTTCGCCCATCCGCTTGACGAGCAGCCCCTCGCGATCCTTCGCAAGCAGCGGATCCCAGTCGCGGCCCCAAAGGCACTTCACGACGTTCCAGCCCGCGCCGCGGAAGGCCGCTTCCAGCTCCTGGATGATCTGGCCGTTGCCCCGGACCGGACCATCGAGGCGCTGCAGGTTGCAGTTGATGACGAAAATCAGGTTGTCGAGCTTTTCGCGCGCGGGCAGCGTGATCGCGCCGAGCGATTCCGGCTCGTCGGTTTCTCCGTCGCCGAGGAACGCCCACACCTTGGTATTGGACTGCGGCTTCAGGCCGCGATCTTCGAGGTATCGGATGAAGCGCGCCTGGTAAATGGCCATGATGGGGCTCAGGCCCATCGAGACCGTCGGATATTCCCAGAAGTCGGGCATCAGCCAGGGATGCGGATACGACGACAGGCCCCCACCCGGCTTCAGCTCGCGCCGGAAGTTTTCCAGCTGTGCCTCGGTAAGGCGTCCTTCGAGAAACGCGCGGGAGTAGATACCCGGCGCGGCATGCCCCTGGTAATACACCACGTCGCGGTTGCCGTCCGCACCGGCGGCTCTGAAAAAATGGTTGAATCCGACCTCGTACAAGGTCGCGGCCGAGGCGAACGTGGAGATGTGTCCGCCGATGCCGGGCTCGGCTTTGTTGGCGCGCACCACCATCGCGATCGCATTCCAGCGCACGAGGCTCTTGATGCGGCGCTCGAGCTCCTGGCTGCCGGGGAACGGCACTTCCTGATCGGCGGAGACGGTATTGATATAGGGCGTATTCGCGCTGAACGGCAGGCGGATGCCGCGCCGCCGTGCGTGTCCGGCGAGCTCCTGCAGCAGCTGTCCCGCGCGGGCCGGACCGTTATTCTGGAGAACGTAATCGAGCGAATCGAGCCACTCCGAGGTTTCTATCGATTCCAGGCTGGCGATGTCGTCGGTGGCGATATTTCTCATGGAACCCAATATTGTAGTGCAAACGGCGCTACGGCTTCTTCACGGTGATCCGGATGCGTTCGAGCGCGGCGACGTCGCTCGGGAGCTCGCGCGCACCCGTGGGAAACTCGTTGGACCACAAGACGAAAGCGGCGAAATCGGCCATCGCCCCGGCGCCCAGACCGCCGGGATCGTCGGGCGGCATCGTGTTGAGGCGGCGCATCAGATCGGCCACGGTGTGGTTGTCGTAGCGCACGGCGAAATCGCTGCCGAAGAGCCACGGTCCCGGCTCGCCGCTGTTCAGATCGAGGCCGTGGCACCCGGCACAATGCTGCGCGCCGAGTTTCTCGCCGCGGCGGGCCTGTGCTTCCGTATACACGCCGTCCCAGACGGAGGCGGCCGGGGCGGCGGGCGAAGAGGGTGAGGAAGACTGTGGAGCGGCGGCCAGCGCCAGCGCGCTCCACAAGAGAATCGATCTCAAAAAACTACTTTGCTGGCGGCGTGCTCTCGATCTTGATCTGACCGAGCACGTTCATATCCGTCGGCAGCTCTTTCTGTCCGGCGGGGAATTTGTTCAGCTGCAGCACTCGCGCGATGATGTCGGACGTATCCTGCAGGCTGAGCGAGCCCGGCGCGTCGGCCGGCATGGTTGAATGAATGCGGTCGAAGAAATCGCTGAGCGACTGCTGATTCCAGTTGCCGAGAAATTCGAGTCCGACGAGCGAGGGCCCGGCCTCACCGCCCATCAGATCGACGCCATGACAGCTGGAGCACGCTTTGTTCGCGGTCGACTCGCCGCGCTTGGCCTGTGCGTCCGTGTAGACGCCGCTCCAGATGCCCGAACCGGCCGCAGGCGCCGCGGCGCCCTGGTCGGGAGCCTGCGCGCGGGACGTGACCGCAGAGACGGCACACACCGCCCACACCACCGACGCCACAGCAACGACACGCGTCCATTTATTCATCATCGCTCTAAGGTACAATAGCGCTTCACCACGATCAAGATGATCACCGCTGTACGTGCCTGGACCGTGCGACTGTTCGCCATCGCGCTGATTCTGCTGGTGATCCAGGGTGCGCTCGGCGCCCACGACGTTCCCGATCAGATTGATATGCAAGCGTATGTGCGGCCCTCCGGGTCGCAGCTGCAGGTGATCCTGCGCGTTCCCCTGCTGGCGATCACCGACATCAATCTGCCAAAGGACAGCACAGGCTATCTTGCGATGGCCTATATGGATCCGGCGCTGCGCGACGCGGCGAATCAGATCGCCACCGGCATCGTGTTCATGGAAAACGACGAGCGCCTGTCGCAGTTCCAGATGGCCAACGCGCGGATTTCCATCCCCTCGGACAAGTCGTTTGCCAGCTACGACGAGGCGCTGGCGCACGTTCGAGGCGCAAAACTGCCGAACGATACGCAGCTGTATTACAACCAGGGGTATGTCGACCTCGAGCTGAGCTACCCGATCACCTCGGATCAGTCGGCCTTTGCCGTCCAGACGATTTTCGGACGCGGCCTCGCCAACCACACCGTCACCGTCGTCACCTTCATCCGGCCAGATGGCGCCAGACGGGTGTTCCACCTGCAGGACAACACCGACGTCATCCACCTCGATCCGAGCGCGGGCGAGGCGATGCGTGTGTTCATGAGCGCCGGGTTCTTCCGCTTTCTCGACGGCCTCGATCATCTGATCTTCATCATCGTTCTCGCGCTGCCCTACCGGCGTGTCCGCGATCTGGTGATTCCGATCGGCGCCTTTGCTGTTGCGCACACGTTGACGCTCGTCGCCGCGGCCCTGGGCTTTACGCCGGCGGGCGCGTGGTTTCCCGCGTTCATCGGCGTGCTGATCGCGTTCTCGATCGTGTATGTCGCCATCGAAGATGCCATCGGCGCAGGCCTGAGGCACCGCTGGATCGTGGCATTTTCCTTCGGGCTGGTGCACGGATTCGGTTTCGCGTTCGCGTTCCGCGACGCGCTGCAGCTCGCGGGCGGGCACCCGCTTGCCGCGCTCCTGTCGTTCAATGTCGGCCTCGAGCTCGGCCAGATCATCATTCTCTCGATTGCCGTCCCCGCGTTCACGCTGCTGTTCACGCTGGTCGTGGCCGAGCGGGTGGGAGTGATGGTCGCGGCGGTTCTGGCCGGACACGCGGCGTGGCACTGGATGGCCGACCGCTTCGCCCAGCTGCAGCTCACGAGCTGGCCCGGCTTCGACCTCGTTGGCGTGCTGTCCGTGATTCGGTGGCTGCTGATGTTCGTAATTGCCGGCGGTGTCGTCTGGTGGCTGATGGACTCGGTCCGACGCCGCCCCGGCGAACGGCCTCAGCCCGAAGAGAAATCGATTCTGGATCGACCGGCTTAACGCTCACAATTGGAACATTGGAGCATTGGAGCATGGGAACAAGGGAACTTCTGACTTCTAACTTCCTTGCTCCCTTGTTCCCTTGTTCCCCTGTTCCCTTGCGTGCTCTATTGTCGTAAGTGCGAAGTCTGCCACGACCGTTGCCGCCAAGTCGGGCCGGTCGCTGATGATTCCATCCACCCCCCAGGCGAGCAGCCGGCGCATGTCGCTGGGATCGTCCACCGTCCACACCTGCACCTGTAACCCGGCTTTGTGCGCCAGGCGGATGAACCGGGGCGACACCACGCGCGTAGTGCCGCTCGTTTCGGGAACCTGGAAGGCCTGATAGGGCGCGCGGCCCGGCGATAGATTGACCCAGGATCGATAAAGCGCCAGCCGCACTTCGTTCCGCCCCGCGCTCGTCGCGATGGAGCGATCGAGGGAACGCACAGTCTTGAGCGCCCGGGTGCTGAACGACCCCAGGCACACACGGTCGACCGCCGAGGCGCGCTGGACTTCCTCCACCACCGCCCGAGCGAGATCGGCGCTTTCTTCCTTCAATTCAACGATGATGCGTGTGTGCGGGTAACGTTCGAACACCTGCCGCAGCGTCGGGACCTCCAGGCCGGCCAGCTCCGCGGCGGTGCGCGCCCCCACGGGACCGCTGCCACGCGTCGTCCGATTCAGCAGCGCATCGTGATGTACGACGACGATCGCGTCGCGCGAGAGTCGGACGTCCAGTTCGAGGCCGTCGGCGCCAGCCGCCAGTCCGCGATCGAACGCCGCAAGCGTGTTTTCCGGCGCCAGCGCGCTACCGCCCCGATGGGCGAAAACGAGCGGCCGCGCCGATGCCAGGGCTGGATGCATTAGAATCGGTTTCAGGACTCCTATTTATGACATCGAACGCCAAAATCACAACTCTGGGCGACTTGCGCCGCGCCCGCGAAGCGACACCCGACGCGTTTCCGCGCCGCTCGGTGAAGAACGAGGTGCGCGAGAACCTCGTCAAGAAGCTGGCCGCCGGCGAACCGCTGTTCCCCGGCATTATCGGATACGACGAAACGGTCATCCCGCAGCTCGTGAATGCGATTCTGTCGCGCCACAATTTCATCCTGCTCGGACTACGGGGACAGGCGAAGAGCCGAATCCTCCGCGGCCTGATTTCGTTGCTCGACGAGCAGGTGCCGGCGGTGGCGGGATGCGAGATCCACGACGATCCGTTCGCGCCGATCTGCGCGGCCTGCCGCCGACGCATTGCGGCCGAAGGCGATGCCACGCCGATCGTCTGGCTGTCGCGCGAGGCGCGGTACGTCGAAAAACTCGCCACACCGGACGTCACGATTGCCGATATGGTCGGCGATATCGACCCGATCAAAGCGGCCCGCAGCGGTCTGCAGCTCTCCGACGAGCTCACCGTGCATTACGGCCTGCTGCCACGCGCGAACAGGGGGATCTTTGGGATCAACGAGCTCCCCGACCTCGCGGGCAAGATTCAGGTCGGACTCTTCAACATCCTCCAGGAAGGCGACGTCCAGATTAAGGGCTACCCGGTCAGGCTGCCGCTCGATCTGCTGATGGTGTTCACGGCCAATCCGGAAGACTACACGGCGCGCGGCAAGATCATCACGCCGCTGAAGGACCGCATCGGTTCGGAAATCCGCACGCATTATCCGGCGAGCCGCAGCCACGCCATGGCCATCACGGCGCAGGAAGCCTGGCTCGACCGCGCGAAGGATGGCCAGCACGTCGACGTCCCCGACTACGTGCGCGAGGTCGTCGAGGAGATCGCCTTCCAGGCGCGTGCCGACCGCAAGATCGATCGCCGATCTGGAGTCAGCCAGCGGCTGGCGATCACCTGTCTCGAAAACGTCCTCTCGAACGCGGAGCGTCGCGCGCTGGTGAACCGCGAGAAACCGGTGGTGGCGCGCGTGGCCGATGTGTACGCCGCACTCCCATCGATTACCGGCAAGTTCGAAATGGAATACGAAGGCGAGCTCAAAGGCGCCGACAACGTCGCGCGCGAGCTGATTCGCGCCTCGGTGGCGAATGTCTTTACCGAGCGGTTCGAGGGCGCCGACATGCGCCGCGTGATCGAGTGGTTCGATCTTGGAGGCACGCTGCAGTCGGCCGACACCGCGCCGGCGAAGGAACTGCTCGGCCAGGCTCGCGGCGTTCAGGGGCTCGTCGAGCTTACCGATCGGCTGAATGTCGGCGCGAAGCCGTCGGATCCCGCGCTTGCTTCCGCGGTGGACTTCATTCTGGAAGGGCTCTACGCCCAGAAGAAGATCAGCCGCAACGACAGCGGCGGATACCGCGCCGCTGAAACGCCGCGCCGGCAGTCGTCCCGCACGTCGGAACGTGATGTCGACGAGGGGTTGCCGCTGCCGTCGGGGAAGAAGAAGTACTACAACTGAACCGGGACGGGGTGGAGACTTAAACTTGAAAGTTAAAAGTGAAAAGTGAAAAGTGAAAAGTGAAAAGTGACGTTGAAAGTTAAAAGTAAAAAGTAAGTGGCAAAGTGAAATACAAGTACTCCAAGTACACCGGTGATCCGCTGGACGATCTCGATCTCGACGATCTCATCGAGAAGCTCTCGGATCTGTTGCTGTCGAGCGGGTTCCGCTCGCCGTTCAGCAACATGTACGGCGATTCTGACGATGACCGGTCGATGCAGGCCTTGCACGATGCGATTCTGGACGCGCTGTTCAATGGGGGCGTGCTGCCGGAAGAGACGCTCGAGCGGCTGATGGGCGACCCGGCCGACGGCGATCAGGCTGATGCCCGCTCCAAGCTCGAGCAGCTCATCCAGGACATCATCAACCGGATGATGGAAGAAGGCTTCATCACGCCGGCCCCCGATCTCGAGCCCGAACGCGCCCACCGGCAGGCCAAAGGCAGCGGCGGCGAAATGGGGCCCGACGCGCCACCGACGCGATTCGAAGTCACCGACAAGAGCCTCGATTTTCTGGGGTACCGCGCGCTCCGCGACCTGCTGGGGTCGCTCGGCAAGAGCAGTCTCGGGCGGCACGACACGCGCGATCATTCCACTGGCATCGAAACGGTCGCCGCACCCAAGCCCTACGAGTTCGGCGACTCACTGAATCTCGACCCGAGCAGTACGGTGCTCAATGCCGTGCAGCGCATCCACCGCGACCAAGCCCGAGACGTGACGGCGGGCGGACTGACGCTGGTCGATCCGCTCACCGGCGGCATCGAGATCGAGTACGAAGATCTGATGGTCGCGCAGGGGGAGTATCAGAGCTCGTGCGCAACCGTGCTGATGCTGGATTGCAGCCACAGCATGATTCTCTACGGCGAAGACCGCTTCACGCCTGCCAAGCGGGTGGCGCTGGCGCTCGCCAATCTCATCCGGCTCCAGTATCCCGGCGACGCGCTGAACGTCGTGCTGTTCCACGATTCCGCCGAGGAAATTCCGCTGCGCGAGCTGGGACGGGTGCGGGTGGGGCCGTACTACACGAACACGCGCGAAGGTCTGAAGCTCGCGCGCCGCATTCTGGACCGTCAGCGCAAGGACATGCGGCAAATCATCATGATCACCGACGGCAAACCGTCGGCGCTCACCCAGCCGGATGGCCGGATCTACAAGAACGCGTTCGGGCTCGATCCGTTCATCGTGTCCGAAACGATTGCCGAAGTGGCCGCGTGCCGGCGAAGCGGGATCATGATTAACACGTTCATGCTCGCGCGCGACTACGAGCTCGTCGCCTTCGTGCGCCGTGTGGCCGAGATCTGCCGGGGCAAGGCGTACTTCACGACTCCGTACACGCTGGGCCAGTACGTGCTCATGGACTACATGGACAAGAAGACCCGGACCATTCACTAGCAGCGGCCGTCAGGCGGTTATGTTTCGCAATGAGCTTCCGTTGTTCCCGCTCCCGAACGTGGTGCTCTTCCCCGCCACGCAGCTGCCGCTCCACATCTTCGAACCGCGGTACCGGGCCATGGTGGCCGACGCGCTCGAGGGCGAGCGCCTGATCGGCATGGTGATGCTGCGACCGGGATGGGAGTCGTCATACAACGGGACGCCGGCGGTCTACCCCATCGGCTGCGCCGGTTTCATCACACACGCCGACCGGCTGCCGGACGGCCGTTACAACATCATCCTGCGCGGCGTTGAGAAATTCCGCATCGTGGACGAGCGGCTGACGGGCACCGAGCAGGAAGCCTATCGGATCGCGACCGTGCAGACGATCGAGGAATCGCCGGCGGACGCGTCGGGACGGGGCATCAGCGACGCGCGCGCAGAGCTGGAGCGCCTCATCGCCAAACGGCTGCGTCGATCGGCCGACGACACGATCCCGAAGGACATCCCCGACGAAGATCTCGTCCACGCCATCGCGCAGTACCTGGAGCCGGTCGAGAAGCAGGCGCTCCTCGAATGCGATGGGTTCCTTCAGCGCTGCCGCACGCTCATCGAGCTGCTCGAGATGAGGATGTCGATGACGTCGAAGACGAGGCACTGAGAATGGGAACATTGGAGCATGGGAACATTGGAGCATGGGAAAAAGGACGATTACGCCTGGTTCGCTGATTTTTCGAGCTGGCGCGCTTTGTCTGCCCGAGCACTTCTGACGCCTGCGGTAAAGATAGCCGCCAACTCCCCCGCTTCGCGCGCGATGTCCGCTGTTGCGTTTGTCGAGCTCAAGCCTGTTTTTACGACCAGCCTCAACCAGAATTCCGATTCGTCAGCTTCTTCTGCCGCGATCGCCAGTTTCGAAACGAACAGCGGCCGCGTATAGGCGCGGCACGCGGCTCGATAATTTGCTGCGGCCGACGTGGCAGCCTTCAGCAACTGCTGTCCGACACTGCGTCCCACTATCGACGGTGGCAACGTCTCGCAAAAGGTGACCACCGCAACTGCAAACGCTTCGGAGCGTTGTCGGAGTTCTGCAGCTTTCGTCATGCCATCGGAAGAGCACAGCACGTACCACGGGCGGGACCCGCCGTTTCAGCCAATCCCCCAGTCCTGCACGTCAATTTCTGCCCCCGGTGTCGAAACATCCAGCGGCAACTTCTTCCAACTTGCTCCAATGCTCCCATGCTCCAATGCTCCCATGCTCCAATGCTCCAATGCTCCAATGCTCCCATGCTCCAATGTCTAAGTCCTCCTCACGCCCGCCGCCGCCAGCGTCAGAAAGAACAATAGGCTCGCGGCGAGCACCACCGCACCGCCGGTGGGCACCAGCAGCTTTGTCGAAATCAGCAGTCCGCCCGCACCGGCAAGAAACGCGACGACCACGCTCCAGAAGAGGTACGACCGCGTGCTGCCGGCAAGGTTCCGCGCGGCCGCGGCGGGCACGACGACCAGCGCCTCCACCAGCAGCGCGCCGATCACTTTGATCCCGACCAGGATGGCGACCGCGAGTGCGCCCGCGAACAGGTATTCGAGAAACGTCGAATCGATCCGTCGGGCCGCGGCCAGCGGAGCGCTGAGACTGTCGAGCAGCAGATCGTTGTACTGACGCAGCAGCAGCCCCACGACGATTCCGCCCGCCACGAGCAGCAGCGCCAGATCGACATCGGTGACCGTCAGCAGGCTGCCGAACAGCACCGACTCCACCTGATGGACATTGAAGGTGCGCGTGACGAACACCAGCAGGCAGAGTCCAAGGCCCAGCGTCAGCGCGAGAAAGACACCGATCAAGGTGTCCGGCGGCAGCGCCGATCGCCGTTTGGCGTACACCATGCCGATGGTGGCGAGCAGACAGAAGCCAAACATGCCGCCGTAGGGAGAGTTGAGCGGCTCGCCCAGCAGCAATCCGATCGATACGCCGGTGATCGCCGCCTGGCCGAGCGCCGCGCTGAAGAACGCCATCCGTCGGGCGACGACGAGATGACTCAGGCCGCCGAGCAGCGGCGCCAGCAGCAACACGCAGAGGAATCCTCTGACGAGAAAGGCGTATTGAAAGTCGGACGGCAGAACGCCGCGCGCCGCGAGCCCCGCCACCCAGCCGTAAAACGCGCTCACGCTCTCGCCCGCTCGAGCATCGTCACCTGATCGGCCACCCGGCGCACCTGATCGGCATCGTGGCTGACCATCAGCACCGTCACATCACCCTTGAGCGAGAGCAGCGTGGTATCGAGCCATCGCGAAGCTGCCTCATCGAGCCCCCCTGACGGCTCGTCCAGCAGCAGCAGCTCCGGCAGCGGATCCAGCGCGTTCGCGAGTAATACGCGCCGCAGTTCTCCCCCCGATAACACCGAGAGCGGTCTCCGCTCGAAGCCGGCGAGTCCGACACGGTCCAGGAGGAGCGACACGCGCCTGCGCGCCGCGTGTGAAACGCCGAAGCACACCGGGCGGGTTTGACGGGTAAGCGCGAGGAAGTCTGCGACAGTGACCGGCAGCGTGCGATCGACGTGAAAAGCCTGAGGGACGTAGCCGATACGTCCCGCGCCGTTCCAATGCGCAACGATGCGGCCGCTGAAGTCGCTCTGTCCGAGAATGGCCGAAAGCAGCGTCGTCTTGCCGGCGCCGTTCGGACCGACGAGGGCGTGCACGGAGCCGCGCCGCACCGAGAAGCTGACGTCCGAGAGCAGCGTTTCGCGCGCCCGGCTGACCGCCAGGTTCGAGATCTCGAGCAGCACGGAATCGCCGGTGTCGCTCGAGCCGGCGATCATGCCTCCGTAACCAGCGCACGAATCATCGTGTCGACGTTCTTCTGCATTTCGCGCTCGAACTTGTCGGCGGTGAATGGTCCAGACGCGATGTGGCTGATGATGTACACCTTCGCGCCGCCTTCGTCGTGCAGCACCTTGAGGAGCGGGGCGGGAAATGATTCCTCGCTGAACACCACCCTGATCTTCTCGCGCTGCAGCAGCTTCACCATGTCGCGCAGCTCGGCCGCCGAGGGCGTCAGGCCATGTGCGGGTTGCACGACACCAGCCACTTCGAGGCCGAACTCCTGCAGCAGATAGCCGTAGCCATCGTGCACCGTCACGACCCGCGTGATCTTCGCCTCGGCCAGCTGCGTGGCGGCTTTCGACTTGATCAATCTCAACCGGCGCGCGTAGTCGCCGGCGTTCTGCTGCAGCGCCACGGCGTCCTGCGGACGCAATTTCGCGAGCGCCCTCTGGATGGCGTACGTTTGCTGAATCGCGTTCGTAAACGAGATGAACGTGTGAGAGTTCACGCCGGTGCCATGCGCGGAATGAATCTGCGGCGTCTCTTCGTTCACTCGGATGATCACGATCTTCGAATTGCCCGAGGCCTTCAGCATCGGAAAGATGAAGTCGTCGTGGCCGATGCCGTTCACCACGATAGCGTCGAGGTCGACGAGCTTCTTGATGTCTTCGGGCCGCGGTTGGTAGTCGCCCGCGTCGATTTCCCCCGGGAGAATCGGCCGCACCTCGTAGCCTGGCAGATTGCCGACCACGTTCTTGGTCCACGAGAAGTACGGGTGCAGTGTGATGCCGATCTTCAACACGCGCGGCTGCGCAGTTGCGGTGGCCGGGAGCAGTGCTGCCAGTACGAGGACTGCGGTCAGGAGGAAGCTACGGCGCATTGGTATTTCCTACCAACAGTTGCGTCCAGCCTTCGTTCTGCGGCAGCTGGACCGCATTGAAGCCGCTCTGCCGCGAGCGCTCGGGAACCGTCCAGATCGACACGTGCAAGGTCGTCCCATCGGGCAGCCGGTGATGCGTTTCGTCGTTCGGCGCGGGATCGGGCGGCGCACCCGGCTCCGGCTCGATGATCACGAGCAGCCAGGCCGGTGCGCTGGGAGTCGACGGCACGCCAAGATAATTCACGGTCATGCCCTGATTGAGCGTGGTCCAGCGATATGTCGCGTCCTTGCGCGTCGGGTCTGGCGCAAACGGCGGGACACCTTCGGCCGCAAGCGTCGACGCCTCGGGCCACCGATTGGTTGACGCTCGTGCCCGCTCCGCCTCCAGCAGCCCTTCCTGGAGTTCCCGGAACGTTCGCTGCTCGACCCCCGGGGCGTCGCGCACCAGCTGCTGGAACGGCAACAGATCCGACGCGCGGCCACCGGTCGCGGCCGTTGCGCCGCCCATCATTGCCGGCCTGAACAGATACGCGGCCACCACCACAACAATGGCCGCCCCGGCTTTCAGGACATTCAGCGTTTCGGCCCTCACCGAGGGGGGACGGATCTCAACGGTTTGCAAAAGTCTCCTGTCGCCGGTTCCTACGGACCCGCCCTACGTACTGTGCGGTCGGCAATCGTCTTGACGATGGCCTCGCCGTGGAAGCGGCCGTTCTCGATGAAGATGTTCGACGTATCGCGTCCACAGATGGCTCCGCCGGCGAGGAACAGGCCCGGGACGTTCGTTTCGAACGTCTCCGCATTCAACTCCGGCGACAGCGTGTCCTTCTTCAACCTAATTCCCGCGCGCCGATAGAGATCGCAATCGGGATGATAGCCGGTCAGCAGGAAGACAGCGTCAGCCGGAACCTCCTCGGTCTCCCCTTCCCGCTTAACGATGACCGTCGTCGGACGGATTTCCGTGACGCTCGCGTTCAGCAGACCGCGGATCGACCCCTCTTTGATTCGATTCTCGATGTCGGGCTTTACCCAGTACTTGATGCTTGGCTTCAAATGTGGATGCCGGTGCACGAGTGTCACGTGCACGCCCGAGCGAAACAGCTCCAGGGCGGTCTCCGCAGCCGAGTTACCGCCTCCGACAATCACGACTCGCTTCCGGTAGTACGCGTGTGATTCGGTGTAGTAGTGAAACACGTGCGGGAGATCCTCGCCGGGCACGCCAATAAAGTTCGGGTGATCGAAATACCCGATCGCGAGCACCACATTCCGGCCGTGGCGGATGCGTCGGACGCCTTTGGACGAACGCGTTTCCACTGCAAAAATCTCGCGGCCGTCGGGACCTGCTTCGCGGACGATGTTGAATACCTGCTCTTCGTACTCGATCTGCAGATCGAACGCCTCAACCACCCGCCGGTAGTAGCGCAGGGCTTCGAGGCGCGTCGGCTTCTCGAACGGAGAGACGAGAGGGAGCCCACCGATTTCCAGCAGCTCCGGCGTGGTGAAAAACACCATGTTCACCGGAAACTTGAAGATCGAATTGACCAGCACGCCTTTCTCGAGAATCGCGTAATCCAGGCCGGCGCGTTTTGACGCTATCGCGGTCGCCAAGCCGGCCGGTCCGGCGCCCACGATGATGATGTCCTTTACATGCATGAGCCTTGATTTTTACCACACCCTCGCCCGTCGGGTCGGCCACCCAGCCCTCCCTGGTGCCCGCTTGGGCGCGCTGGCGCCCATTTAGCCCAAAAACGCCCGTAAGTTGCTGATTGGCTTGTATTATGGGGTGATTTTTGGGTCGCGCCCGGCTCCGTCTATGCGGCTCAAAGGAGCTTATTGAATGCATTCGCCAATCAAATATTTGGAGAAGGGCCTCAGCGTTGCGGCGGGTGGTGCCTGGACGGTGTTCAACACCCTCAACCGCATCAACCCCGGAGCATCGTTCATTCCGAAATGGTCTGACAAGCCGCTGCTGAAGTCGTGGCAGAAGACCAAACCGCCGCTCGGCTGGCCTCGGCAGACCGACTCGCTCTGCCCGGTCTGCGTCCGCGAAGCCCGGCAGGAAATCCTCGACGGCAAGCAGGACGTGTCGGTGCTGCTCAACGAGAAGGTGGGCGAAATCAAAGCTACGATTCTCGAGCGCGACGGCAAGATCCTGATGGTCAAGGACTGCCCCATCCATGGCCACTTCGAAGACGTCATGGCCATCGACACCGATTTCTTCAAGCATCTCGAACAGGTGTTCCCAGGCCGCGACATCGCCGCGCACAACGATTCGAAGCTCCACAACCATGGCAGCAGCACCATCAAGCACGGCCGTGGCTCGGTGCTCACGGTCGATCTGACGAACCGCTGCAACATGATGTGCGACCCCTGCTTCATGGACGCCAACCAGGTGGGCTTCGTCCACGAGCTGAGTTGGGAAGACATCAAGCAGGTGCTCGACAACGCGATCACCATCAAGCCGCGCCGGCAGATGTCGGTGCAGTTCTCCGGCGGCGAGCCGACCATGTCGCCCTACTTCCTCGACGCGGTGCGTTACGCGCGAGAGGTGGGTTACAACAGCGTGCAGGCGGCCACCAACGGCATCGAATTCGCCAAGAGCGCTGAGTTCGCGAAGGCGGCGGCCGAAGCGGGTCTGCGTTACGCCTATCTACAGTTCGACGGCATCGGCAACGCCGCCAACTCGCATCGTCGCGTGGGCAACCTCTTCGACGTGAAGCTGCAGGCCATCGAGAACCTGTGGAGCGCCGGCGTTGATATCGTACCGGTCGTCACCATCGTGAACGGCGTCAACAACGAGCAGGTGGGCCGGATCATCGAGTTCGCGCTCGACAACCCGAAGAAGATCAACTTCCTGTCGTTCCAGCCGGTGTCGTTCACCGGTCGTGACGAGGAAGTAACCCCGGAGCGCCGGGCGGCGCAGCGCTATACGCTGTCGCACCTGGCGCACGACGTGAAGTCGCAGACGGGGCTCGGCGAGCCGGTCCGCGACTGGTTCCCGATTTCGTTCATGGGCACCTTCACAGACTGGGCCGACACGGTGCACGGACCCGACGCGCAGTGGGGCAACCTCACCTGCGGCTGTCACCCGAACTGCGGCGTCGGCATGGCCGTGATGATCGACAAGCAGACCAAGGAAGCCGTACCGGTGACGGCGTTCCTCAACGCCGAGCAGCTCGCCAAGGACGTCGCCGCGGTGAACGACGCGGGACGCGGCCGGTTCCTTTCAGTAACGGGCATGGCGCTCGCGTTGATGCGCAATTACGACCCGTTCAAGGCGCCGACACACTTCAAGCTGATCGACCTGATGAAGAAGTTCGACAAGACCTTCGGGGCCACCGGCAAGGACTACGGCAAGGTCGGCAAGGATCGCACTGCCGCGGACATCGACATCCGCCGGCAGGACCGCTGGAACTTCCTGTTCATCGCCGGGATGTGGTTCCAGGACCTGTTCAACTACGACTTCCGCCGGACCGAGATGTGCATCATCCCGTATGCCACACAGCAGGGTGAAATCTCCTTCTGCGCTTACAACACGGGTATCGGGTGGCGCAACATCATCGAGAAGATGCACATGACGGCCACGCTCACCAAGTGGTACGAAGAGCACGGCCGCCATGAAATCTTCGCGGGCAACAAGGCGGTTCCCCTGCCCACGACCGACCACTCATTGCGGCTGAATGCCGAGGCAGTGGAGGCGGGCGAGCAGCAGGATCTCGTGCTCGCCGGCGTCGCGCGCAACGCGCGCGAAGAGAAGATCGCTGCGCGCGCCAGGGAGAGCGAGCGGAGCCTCGAAGATCGCCTGAAGGAAGACGCGCACCATCGTCAGATGGCCGACCTCTACCGTCAGCATGTGCTCAAAGAGGCCCCGAAGCCCCCGGTCCTGCAGATCCAAGGCTTGAAGAGGACCGCTGTAACTAAGAACTGAAAACTTAAAACTGAAAAGTAAGTACAAGACAGCGAACAAGTACGAAGGGCGGGTTTGGAAATTGCTTCCAAACCCGCCCTTTTTTTTGGGGCCAGGCCTGGAGCCAGAGCCTAGAATCCAGAGCCTAGCGCCATTATCGCTTCAGCAGGGGCCAGAGATACTCGGTTGTGACGCGCTCACCGCGCAGAAAGCGGGCGCGATCCAGAGGGTCGTAGATGCGCACCACGCGGTCGACTTCAAATTTCGGCGGCCAATCGAGGTTGCCGACGCTCGAGCGTTCCCCAAAGCGGTTCCGGAAACGTGGCTCTTCCCACGACTCCACCAGAATGAACGGCGGATGTCCGTTCTGCCGCAGCCAATCCATTCCTCGATCGAGCCAAGTCGGGTCGAGCGCATCCCAGACAATCGCCTCACGCTGCGCGTGGAACCTGATAGCACCACTGTCCCACGTGGTGAGAATGGCGGCATCCGGCGGCAGCCGATCGCGCACAACGATGGCGGCGCTGCGATAGCGCTGCTCGAGCGCGTGCATTGTGAACGCGAGATGCGAGCGCGCGGACCGCACAGAGAAATACGCGAGTCCGGTCGTGAGCACAGCGACGATGAGGCATGTTGTCAGAGGCGGGTTCATGCCGAACCGGCGCTGCGAAACAACAAAGGTTGAGGTTACCCGGCTCGCGACCGTGGCGGCGAGCACGAGCAGCAGTGTGATGGCCGGCAGCAGAAATCGCAGGTACGACCAGTCGTCGAAAGGCGTATAGGCGAAATAGATCGCCGCCGTCGTGACGATCAGCGTAAGCGCCAGCCAAATCATCCGCGTACGTCCGCGCGACACGAACGGCGCCGCGAATCCCAACAGCGGAAACACCGTCTGCGTCTCAACTAACCAGCTCAGGTAACGAGCCGCATTACGTGGCACGACAGCCATGCTGAAGAGATTCCCTGCCTGCCCGTACCCCGTGCGCAGCGGGCCGCCATACAGCTCCGCGTTGAGCCAGCCGATCACCAGCACGAACGGCGCGGCTCCAGCCGTCAGCGCCGCCGCGGCCCGCGGGCTCTCGAGCAGCGCATAAAATCCGGCAATCACGGCGAGCGGAAGGAGGTTGGGTCGAACGAGCAGCGCCAGCCCGCAGCAGATGCCCGCCGCAAACCATCGACGCGAGATCATTGCTACGAAGACGCCCATCCATAACGCCGCGGTGGTGACGTCGTTCATTGGCTGTACCACCTGAAAGAGGACGACCGGACTAGCTGCCACGAGCACCGCTGCCATCACGCCAGCAGCGCTACCGCCGAGTTGCCGTGCGGCCAGAAAGCTCAACCACACGAGCAATGCGCCCGCTAACGGTGTCAGCCAGAACACGCCGTCCAGACCAATCGTTTTGACGAACGGCACCAGCAGCAGCGAGAAGCCCGGGGCGCACACCGGAGCAGCGGCGGCGGGACTCGTGGGGGACGGCACGAACCCGCCGGGCGCAAAGGTCCACGATGGGTTCGGCCAAGGCGCCCGCGTTGAAAGCGCGCTGCTCGGTTGCAGATGGCCCGACGCGAACGCGTCCGCCATGAGCGCGTAACAGGACGAGTCCGAGCCGCCTGCGGCGTACGTGCCGTACCTGAATCCGAACGCTGCCAGAGCGATCGCGGCCACCAGTGCAGCGAGTACGGGGAGGCGCGAGATGTCGTTGGGCGGCGGGTCCTGCGGACCCGCCCTACGTACGACGGGCGAAGGAGGAATTGGATCCACGAGCGGGCTCAGTCCCGAAACCGGTATTTCACGAGGACGGCGATCGCGTGGAAGCCGTCGCGCCAGCCGATCTTCTTCCCGCTGGCCCGGTTGCGCGGGTCGAAGCGCACGGGACGTTCGACGATCCGGCGCCGCTGGCGAAGCAGCTTGGCCGTGATTTCGGGCTCGATGTCGAAACGATTCGATTCGAGCCGCAAGCCATGCGCGATCGGCGCTCGCATCACCTTGTAACAGGTTTCCATGTCGGTCAGCCGGCCGTTGAACAGCACGTTCGTCATCGTGGTCAGTGTCCGGTTGGCGGCGACAGACAGCCACGGTCCTGGCGGCCGCCCGTTGAGGAAGCGCGAACCGTAGACGACCTCGGCCTCCCCGTCGACGATCGGCTGCGCCAGGTCGCCAAGCTGAAGGGGATCGAGTTCCAGATCCGCATCCTGAATGGCGATGATGGTGCCGGTCGCACGGCTCAGGCCCAATCGGATGGCGCTGCCCTTTCCGCCATTTCGCGGCGCGTGGACGATCGTCAGCACACCCGGCACGGGAGGCACCGCATCCAGCGCCTCTTTCGTTCCGTCGGTCGACCCGTCGTTCACCACGATGATTTCGCGGGCGACAGGGAGAGGGATCTCGAGCAGCCGGTCGATGACCTGCCGCACTGTTTTCGCCTCGTTATACACGGGGACGAGGACAGTCAGGAGCTCGGACAATGAATGGGTATGGGGTTAACGTTGCCGTCGCGGCGCGGGCGCCGGTGCAGGAGTGTACTCCACTGTGGCGTTGCTGATGATGGCAATAGGCCTTCCCGGCGCGGAATAGGTCTGGGCCACGCCATCGGTCCGGATTACGGTAAGTTTTTCGCCAAGCAGGCTCACCTGGTCGACGTCGGCAGGGATGGCCACCGAGATCGCCTGGGTGCCGATCGGTGCCACTGCCTTCACCCCACCAGGGCCGGCGCCGCCCGTAATGCGGTCGAGCAGATCTTCCGGCGTCCGAAATTCGCTCGCAACCACCGCCCTCTTCAACAGCGTATTGTCCATCGTCAGCGCACCCATGCTGGCGGTGTACGACGCAAAGCCCTGCTTCGCGCGCATCTCGTCCTCGGAATAGGTGTGACGGTTATGGAGATCGAAATGCAGCGTCAAGATGCCGCGGTGCGGCGGCAGCTTGACGAGAATCCCCTGCGCCGGATCGCGCCCGGTGAGCACGTCGCAGAAATTCCGTTTGGTCTGGACACCAACGCCCAGCGGATTGGGACAGGTGAGATCGGCCGGCGCCTCCGTCATCTTCGGAGCAGGCGCCGGCGCGCGCCGGCGAACGGGAGGCTTGGCGGTTTGCGCCGACAGGCCCACCGAAACACTGGCGAGCAGGAGCACGGCGACGGCGGTGCGCGGCGTCACCAGTCTATAGTCGAGGGGCGATCGTCGAATGTCAAGGCTCGCAGCCGGCTTCCACGAGGTCGCCAGAGGCATGGACCGCGCCGCGCAGCTTGATCAACTCGAGGAACTCCATCCGGGTTCTCGCGTTGTCGCGGAACGCCCCGAGCATCGAGCTCGTGACGGCGAACGAGTTCTGCTTTTCCACGCCGCGCATCGACATGCACAGATGCGTGCCTTCCATCACCACCGCGACACCGAGGGGGCTGATCTTTTCCTGGATGGTATCGGCGATCTGGCTGGTCAGCCGTTCCTGAATCTGGAGCCGCCTCGCGAAAATGTCGACCAGCCGCGGAATCTTGCTGAGGCCGATCACCTTTGTGCGCGGAATGTAGGCGACGTGGCATTTCCCGAAGAACGGCAGGAGATGGTGCTCGCAGAGACTGTAGAAATCGATGTCCTTGACGATCACCATCTCGCTGTACTCGACGGTGAACAGCGCGCCGTTGAGCACTTCATCTACATTGGCGCCGTACCCGCTGGTCAGGAATTTCAGCGCCTTCTCCACGCGCTTGGGCGTATTAAGAAGCCCTTCGCGGGACGGGTCTTCGCCAAGTTCGGCCAGGAGCTGGCGGATCAGGGACTGCATCCGTAAATTGTACAGACTCTCGGCTCTGGGCTCTAGGCTCTGGGCCTGGGCTGGGCGCTAGGCTCTCAACTCTCCGCCTTGAAGCCTCCCTTTTTCCAATGCTCCAATGTTCCAATGCTCCAATGCTCCATAAAAAAGGCAGGTCCGATGTTCCGGACCTGCCATAGCGTGACGACGTTCGAGCCTAGCGCCTGGCGCCTAGAGCCCAGCGCCAGCCTAGAGCCCAGCGCCTTGAGCCCAGAGCCCATTTAGAACCGCACCCCCAACGAGAAGCGGAACATCCGGGGCGAGGTGAACGCAAACGCGTTCAGCGGCTGTCCGAAGTTCGCGTTGTAGCTCCAGTTGGTGTTCAGCACCGGCTGTGTGGTGAACGGATTGAACGGCGCGGCGGTCGCGACGTTCACCCCCTGCCCGATGGTCGTCAGGTCGGTGGTGCCGCCGTTGTTGAAGACCGACGCACCGCAGCCGCAGAGCTGGAACTGATTGAAGACGTTCAGCACCTCGCCGTGGAAGAACAGCTCCGGCTGCGTGGTCGCGCGGCCGATGCGGTATCCGTAGTTCACGGAGAAATCGGTGCGATAGGTCGCTTCCGTGTGGAACGCGTCCCGCGCCGTGAAGTAGTAGTCGACCGACGCCGGCGGCGTGACATAGCCGGGATTGGTCACGAACGCGCGCGGGTTGATCTGTCCCACTGCTCCGTAAGGCACACCGGACGCCATCTGCTCGACGAGACCCAGCGTGAACGTGCCCTGCCGGCCGGACGTGGCCTGGTAGGTCGCCCAGAGGCGCGCGCGATGCCGCTGGTCGATGTTCAAATCCCCCTGCGGCGCGTTCCACGACATCTGCTTGTATTCCGGGTAGCTCAACGTCAGCGCGCCGCTCGGACCGCCCGCCGCCGTTTCGCCTTCGAGATTGCCGTACGCATGCGACAGCGTGTAATTGGCGCCGAGGTCGACGCGTCCGCCGACGTTGTAGCTGGCCTGCGTGACGAGGCTCGCATACCGGCGGCGCACGGTGTTCGTATTTTCAATCACACCCAGATCGAACGGATTGTTGAAGCTGTCGGTCACCCGGCCGGTGGACAGGTCGGTCCGCAGCGCGTAGAAGTTCTTGTAGTCGCGGAACGTCCCATCGACGCGGACAGTGCCGCGCGCGCCGAGCGTCCGGCTGACGCCTCCCGTGTACTCGTTCGAGTACGGCGAGGAGAGCGGCTTCACGATCTTCATGTTGACGCCGGGCACACTCGCGGTGACCTTCGGCATGTCCTGCCCGCCGTTGGCGGCGAACCAGTCGAACAACTGCTTCAGGGCATCGGGCGTGCTCACCAGCGCGCCGTTCGGATCCGCGTTGATCGACGGACCGGCATACACCCATCGGAACGTCGCGAGGTTGCCGGCCGGTGTTGCCGACGCAGCGAGATTGCTCGTCAGCGCCATCACGTAGCGGGCGTAGCTCGCATTCACGGCCCACTTGCCGTCCGCCTTCGGATCCCAGATGGCCGACACACGCGGACTCCAGGCAGCCGTGTTGCTCACCTTGTTGTCGCCGCCGTCGCGGGCGTCGTTCTTGTCGAGCCGCAGACCGACGCCGAAGCTGAAGTGGTTGTTCAGCCGCCAGTTGTCGTTCACGAACGCGGAATGCGTGCGCAGATTCGACCCAACGCTCTTCTGGAGCAGCGGATCGTATTCGATGAGCGTGTTCCCCGAGATGAACTGCGGATAGATCGTCGTCCCGTTCAGGATCGACGTCGTCGCGCGAATGCGGTAGTCGCTGCCCGACCCGTGGGTGTTCGCGAGAATGTTGTCGTTGAAGCGGTCGTATCCGAAGACCACATGGTGCGAGCCGCTCTTGCCGGACAAGAAGTAAGTGCCTTTGGCCACGAAGTCGCTGTTGTTGCGCTGCTCGTCGCCGTCGCAGACGGAGCCGGCGCAGAACGTCGGACTCCAGAAGCGCGCGTTGCGCGCCACGTCGAGAATCATCGTGCCGTCGATCGGATCTTTCGTGTGCGCGCCGACGTCGGTCAGGCTGAGGTGACGCATCGAGAACTGCGCTTCGACAAAGAAGTTCGGCCGCAGCACGCCCGTGTAGTGCACCGACGTCAGGTCCTGCGGGTTGCCCTGATTCGTGAGGCTCGCCAGATCCATGACGTTCGAGCCCGTATTGTTCTCGAGGACGTTGTCGATCTTCGTATAGGCCAGCTGCACCGACTGCCCCGGCTTCGCTGTGTACGTCAGCTTGCCCTCGTAACGCTTGTCGTTGTTGGTTCTGACGTACGGAATGGCCGTCGCCACCGTCGTCCGCGTGGATTCCTGCTTCTGCACGCGGGTGGCGCCAAAGAACCAGAGCTTGTCCTTGCGGACCGGTCCGCCAAGGGTCATCTCGTAGGTCGGAACGGTCTTGTTGATCTTGAGCTTCAAACTCGGATTCGCGGCCAACTGGGTGCTTTCGAACGGCGTGAAGGTGCGCCAGTTATCGTTGGCGAACGAATTCCGGAACGATCCGCTGAACGTGTTGCCGCCAGACTTGGTGATGGCGTTGGCCACGCCACCCTCGAAGCGCCCGTACTCGGCCGACACGCCGGACGTCGAGACGGTGGTCTCCTGAATGGCGTCCTCGATGTAGAGCGTGAACGGGGACCCCCGAAGGTTCTCAGTGATGACCGCACCGTTCAACGTGTAGAGATTCTCGTACGACTGGGAGCCCGAAATCGTGACCGCGCCGCGAGGCCCGGTGGCGTGGACGGCTGGTGCCATCAGCAGCACGGCGTCAACCGTGCGGTTCGATGGCAACGCCGACATCAAATCCTGCTTGAAGTTGGTGGCCACATTGGCGGTGTCCACGAATGTCTGCGCCTTGCCGACAACGGTCACCGACTCTTTGACGTTCGCGGGTGCCATCGTGGCATCCACCAGAACGGTCTGGGTTCCTGCAATGCTCCGCGTTTCGTGCACCGGCTGGAAGTCGCCGATTTCGAAGGTGACGGTGTAATCGCCGGGCGGAAGCAGAGGAATCAGATAATCGCCGTTGGCGGATGTGATTGCGGTGCGGTTCCCCTGAAGACTGGACGAGGTCACCACGATGGTGACCCCCGGCAGCGGCAGGTGGTCGACGGAAACCACGTGTCCCGAAATGGTACCCGTGGGGGCCTGCGCGAGGCAGGGAGCCGCCACGAGGCACGTCAGGATCGCGGCAAAAAGCGCAGTTGATCTCTTCATACAGTCTCTTTATCGGTGGTCCTGGAACCCGCTGTAGCGTAGCAGCGAAGGGGTCGCCCAAGGTACATAAATGAGGACCGAGTGTGGCGAAACGATACGCGGATATGGAGCGTTTTAACCAAAAATTTGGATTTGCATACAATTTGATCCGGATGCCCTGCTAAATTGCTTGGATTTTCCTAGAAATTCGGTATTCTGACCCCTTGCTCTCGTTGGCACATTCTTGGTTTATGTGTCCGCCTTAGGCGTTAATAGGAACGTCCAAGGAAAAATCGAAGGAGAGTCTATGAATACGGGACGACGGGAACGAAGCGGAGGGCTGTTATTGCTCCTGTGCTTCTTGTTGTCGCTCGGCACTCTGCTCGGGACTGCGACTATTTCGCAGGCTCAGGAGCGGACCGGCACGATCACCGGCGAGCTGAAGGACGCCAGTGGCGGCGTGCTTCCAGGAGCGACGGTTGTCATCACGAACAAGGCGACCGGGCGTGTGATCACTCTGGTCACCGACGGCGGCGGCACCTACCGGGTGGATGTGGACCCCGGCAACTACTCGGTGCGGTATGAAATGAGCGGGTTCGCCCGCCAGGAGCAGCCCGATGTGGAAGTCCACCTCGGCGCCACCGCGACGATCAACGCCACGATGAAAGTCGGCAACATGTCAGAAGCCGTGCAGGTCACCGCGGAGTCGGCTCCGCAGATCGACGCGCGCGGGACAATGATTTCTCACACGGTCAGCGCTGAAGAGTTCAACCGCCTCCCGAAAGGCCGGTCCTTCCAGTCCATCGCCATGATGGCGCCCTCGGTGAACCAGGGGGAGCTCGAAGGTGGCTATCAGGTGAACGGCGCGAGCGGCGCGGAGAACGTGTACACGGTTGACGGCATCATGACGAACTCCGTGATCAACGGCTCCTCGCGACAGAACACGGTGTTCGAGTACCTCCAGGAAGTCCAGGTGAAGACGACGGGTATCTCGGCGGAATACGGCGGCGCGCTGGGCGGCGTCATCAGCGCGGTCACCCGTTCGGGCGGCAACGCGGTGCATGGAGAAGCCCATTATTACTACGAGGGGAGCGCCTTGAGCGCTTCTCCTGTGAAGCGGCTTGTGTTGAGCCCGACCGATAACAAGACGGTTAGCTACGTCCAGGACTCCAAGGCTCCCGATAACCGGAACGAGCCGGGTGCATCCATCGGGGGTCCGATCGTGAAGGATCATCTCTGGTACTTTGGGTCCTACTCTCCCCGATTCAATCGAACGAATAAGTCTTACAACTACAGTTCCGGGACCGATCTGGGTTCGATCAAGCGGACACAGACACTCTCGCAGACGTTCGGCAAGCTGAGTTACGGAAGCGGCCACATCAACTCGTACGGCACCGTGCTGTGGACGCCCACCACCTCGAAAGGCACACTGCCAGCCCTGAATGGTACCGGGCCAGATTTCATTTCCAGCACCCGGGCAAGCAATGCTGCAAAGCTCACGCAAGGATTCGAGCAGAATCAGGTCAATACGACCGGTAATGTCGACATCATCCTTTCGAGCAACGCAGTGCTGACGGGTCACGGCGGGTATTTCTACGACAACTACAACGACACGGGCATTCCGCTGGTCACGAGCTGGTCGTACCAATCGGTGTGCTGCAATCAGAGCACTCCGCCTGCAAACTTCATCGGGCCGGTCGGCACCCAGAACACGCCCCGAATCCAGCTGAACGAATTCGACAGAACGAAGCGCGGTCTCTTCAATTTGGACTACAGCCAGAACTTCCATGCAGCCGGATTCCACAATTTGAAAGCGGGCTACGGGTTCCAGCACACCGTCAACGATGTGCGCAAGGCGTATCCCGGCGGCTACGAGTACATCTGGTGGGACCAGACGCTCGTGAATCCGAACGGCTCTGGGGGTAAGGGCAAATACGGCTATTACGAAGTGGACGAGGTCGGCACCATCGGCACTGCCGGCGCCAACCTGAACTCGATCTACATCCAGGATCAGTGGCAGGTCAACGACCGGCTGACGGTGAACTTCGGCGCGCGCACGGAAGACGAGAAGCTCCCGACATTCCGTCCGGACATTCTCAAGTACGCATTCCACTTCACGATGGCGCAGAAGCTGGCTCCGCGCCTGGGGGCCGCGTACGACCTGCACGGAGACGGCAAAATCAAGCTGTTCGGCAGCTGGGGCCGCTACTTCGATTACACGAAATACGAGCTCGCGCGCGGATCGTTCGGCGGCGACACCTGGAAGACCTGGTACCGCGCGATCGACGATTCGAACCTGAACTCGTTCCAGTCGGCTCACGTTGAAAACGGCCAGTGCGTCGGCTGCACCGGCACCGACCTCTGGCAGGTGCCCGGCTCGTTCAGAGACCAGCGCGTGCCCGACTTCAGCGGTCTCGATCCGAACATCAAGCCGATGTCGCAGGACAGCACGAACGGCGGTATCGACATGCAGCTGTCGGCGTCGACCGCGTTGGGCATCCACTACGTGCACAACCACCTGAACCGCACGATTGAAGATATCGGGGCGCTCGTGGACGGCAACGAGACCTACATCTACGGCAACCCTGGCGAAGGTCTCGCGACCGTTACTCCGACAACGGGTCTCACAGCGCCTTTCGCCACGCCTACAGCGAAGCGCAACTACGACGCGTTGCAGGTGAGCGTTGATCGCCGCTTCTCGAACCGCTGGTTCGCGAGCGCGAACTACACCCTGAGCCGGCTGTGGGGGAATTACGCGGGTCTCCAGAGCTCGGACGAAATCCGCACGCCGACGCTTGGAGTCGGATACACCTTCGATCAGAACCAGGCGGCCAGCATCTTCCGTCCGGGGGGCAACGAAACCCGCGCGTGGGACCTCGACGAGTACCTGTGGGATTCGCACGGGCATCTGGATGTCACCGGCCTGCTTCCTACCGACCGCACGCACGTCGTGAAGCTGTTCGGTTCCTATCAGGCGCCGTTCGGGACGACCCTCGGCTTGTTCCAGTACGCCGGCAGCGGCACGCCGCTCTCGACCTACGTCAACACGTCGAACAACATCCCGGTGTTCGTCAACGGCCGCGGCGACCTGGGGCGCACGCCGTTCCTCACCAGGACCGATCTGCTGGTGTCGCACGAGCTCAAGATGCTCGGTTCGCGCAGCCTCCGTGCGGAGCTGAATATCACCAACCTCTTCAACCAGAAGAGCACGCGGCACCTCTGGAATTCGCTCAACCGCGGGTACGCGATCCGGCAGGCGTCGTCCTCGATCAATCTCTCCAAGGTGGACCTCGCCAAGGGTTACGACTACAACGCCCTGATCGCGGCCTCACCCGACGCGCAGACGTCTCTGGGAGCACTCGATCCGCGGTGGCTCAAGCCCGACCTGTTCAGCGATGGTCTTTCGGGCTACTTCACGTTGAAGTTCGTGTTCTAACGCGGGGACGTAGGGCGGGTCTGAAGGACCCGCCTGCTGTAACTGCAGAGGGGGAGCGACTTGCTCCCCCTCTTTTCGTACGGCCTCTTTTCTTGTCACTCGCGTCCGCTTTCCACACTCGGTCTTCAATTTCCGAATAAGTTGTGGTCGCCGTGCTGGCACGCTTCCTGTATTCATACGGGGTAACGGAGGTAGACCATGATGACCACCCCGAAGACCATCACGCCAGCGGCCGTAAGAGCGGAGCCTCAGCAGGTGGTCGTGGTCAGTAAGCAGTCTCAGCTGAACGGGTTGCTCGAGACTGTGCTCGACGCGGGCCAATACGACGTCGTGTTCGTGGAATCCACCGAACACGCGTATAGCCATATCAAGCGACTGACACCCGGCCTGATCATCGTCTGTCTGGACATTGATGATCTCGACGGATTTCAAGTGCTTTCAATGCTGAAGCTTGACACGCAGACGCGCGGCATCCCGGTGGTCACGTGCATGGTCAGCAACGAAGACGAACCGGAACCCGACGAAGCGCCCGAACGTTTTGACGACGACTTTGCGCAACCACCGGCACTGTCGCTCAACTGACCGATAGCGGCAGACGGCGCCGGAGACGATAGTGCTCCGGCGCCGTGAGCATCCCACCCCGACATTCCGTATCCGCCATCCAACAGTTCGAACCGCGCGCGGTTCGCCTTGCTCCCTTGCTCCCTTGCTCCCTTGCTCCCTTGTTCCCTTGTTCCAATGTAGTATGTGCCGTGCCCAACGGCGAGGGACGCCCCGAGCGGATTGAAATCCTCGGTGAACTGCACGGCGAGGTGATGGTCTTCCAACCGCTCTCCATCAAGGAAATCAGCCCGGGCGGCTGTCAGGTGGAGACCGCGTTTCCGCTGCACCTCGATTCCCTCCACGATGTGCGGCTGACACTGGGCGATCGATCTGTCGTCGTGAAATGCCGTGTGGCCCACTGTCGCATCAGCGAGATGGATCAGGAAGTGGTCACCTACCGGTCTGGTATGGAATTCACCGAACCCACCGAACACGCCAAAGCCGCCGTCGCGGAATTCATCGAACACATCAAGTCGGCCCGTAGTAGTTAGTGCCTGTGTAACTTACAACTGACAACGTAGAACGGAAAACGACCTGACAGCTACTGCCGTCGCGCAGAACTTGCGTTTTACGTTTTCAGTTGTCCGTTTTAAGTTACACGGCGCGTACTACCGCCGTGCCTTGAGATGTTCGATGTAGTCGCCGGATGCGATGCGCGGTGCGCGCCCGAGCGGCGCATTGTAAAAATACACCCACACATTTTCCGTCCGCCCATCGTCCAGTGTGGCAGGCACCTGGACGCGCGTGTACAGACTTCGCTCGGGCTCGGAGGGGCGATGGCCTTCGATGCGATCGAGTGCGGCGAGCACGGTAGGGGGATCGACCATCTCGAACACTTCACCCCACACGCGACTGTCGCTGGAGGGAACGGCCGCTGGATAAATTCCCAGGTCGAAGAGCTTGCCGTTTATCCAGGCATGCCCTGCGAATTTCAGGAACTCGTCGATGCCGGCTCGCGTGGTGCGGTTGAAGCCCGTACGGAGCGTGCCGTAGAAAAACACCTGCTCAGCCATCGCGGTCCAAGCAGTATAAACGATGGATTTGACGAAGTTATTGCTGCGGCGGAGCCGGCGATGCGGGGGCCGTGCCGTTCGGCGGAGTCGGTGGCGCAGGAGCGGCATCGTTTGGCGGAACGTCCGGAGATCCGTTCGGCGAGTTGCCTGGGCCGGGACCTGCGCCGGGGCGGCGGTTGGGAATGAGCGAGCGCAACGTATCGGCAGAAAGCGTGAACGACAACTGCATTTCGTTGCCGGTACCCGTGAGCTCGATGCTCTTGATGGTCTCCTGCAGCTCGGGTTTCGCGTTCGCCTGCATCTTCACGAGCGACACCGCGCCGCGCACGACATCCCGCAACTGATTCGCCGATGTTTCGTCGGCCGCTTCCGCGCGAATAATGCCTTTTACCGCACCGTTGATGTGAGCCGACGCCGAGACGAGCCGCAATGGTGGCACCTGCGACACCATTTTTGACGGAAGACCCATGCGCCGCGAGACAGCGTCGAAGCGCCCGACCACCCAGGCGTCCGACGTCGCCACGTCGCGCGCCATCTTCATGATGTCCGCGTTCGAAGTGACATTCGGTGTCTCTGGAAGATTATCCAGGGCGGTGCGAACGAGGGATGCCGGACCGATCGCAATAACGGCCGGCTCGAGGAAGGCGATGGCAAACGGTTCGGGACGTGGGCGATCTGGTGCGGGCGATCCACCGCGAGCGGCGTCGGGCGACCCGCCTCGGTTCCCTGGTTCGTCCAGTGCTGGCCCATTCGAGCCGCCGCGAGGCGAGTCGAGCCGTCCACGCGCGTCGGGAGGTCCTCCCCCTCTACGGCCACGGCCGCCACGCCCGCCCCGTCCACCGCGCCCCCTGTCGGGCGGGGGACCGCCCTGCGCATCGTCGCCACGAGTGAGCAAATGTCTTCCGTGGTAGTCCTCCACCTGCCCGCCGTGATCCTTGATGAACTGCTCGACAGCGGGCTGCTGGAAGGTGCCTTGCGCCAGAATCATCATCCGCGGGGGCCGATCGGTCTGAGCATCCGCGCCCGAGGGATCGGCCTGGACGTAGGCGATGACGCGCGCGATGTCGTGGTCGAGATCGATGCCGGCGAAATCGTGCATTTCGCGCTGTCCGCGCCTGGAACCCAGCGTCATCCGCTCGAGCTCCCGCCGCACCTGCGACGCCATCACTTTGTGAACGTCCGCATAGGCGACGAGGGCGACATCCGGAGGCACGTACCGCAATTCAGGGGGCAGACCCGAGACCGCCGGGGTGCGGCGATAAGTGTAATAAGCCACCAGTCCGCCACCCAGCCCCGCCAGGAGGAGGGCTGCTGCGCCAACGAGGAAATAGCGGCTGCGGCGGTTCATCGGTTGGTAAACAAATAGACGAACAGGGGGCGGGGGGAGTTCCACTTACATTGGAAGATGGGAGCATGGGAGCATCGGAACAATTTAAGCCTCACGTTACTTGCCTTGCTCCCATGCTCCCATGCTCCCATGCTCCAATTTTCGAGTGTCACTGTCCCAGTACGTATTCCCTCGTCTCCAACGCCCTTGCCGCCAACGCCAGGGACACCGCGAGAATGCCGAGGAGCCACAGGACGCACGAGAATGCCGACGGGGGCGTTGAAAACAGCGACTGAATGGCCGTCAGGCTGTCGTCGGGCGGCATGGCATGCGGCACCAGGGCCTGAAGGTAATAGGCCACGGTAAAACGGCGAAGGTAGCCAGGGACGAGAAGGGCGACCTGTTCCCACCCGAACACCAGAACTAAGCCGGCCACCAGAGGACGAGGCACCCGGGCGCCTATCAGCGCAAACGCCGCCCCGTACACGGCCAGCCCCAGCAGCAGGATTCCGAGGTCGATCGCCAGGGACGGAAAAGTCTGCCCGATGCTCCCGCCGCCAATCGGCGTAATCAGGAGATAGACGACCAGCACGGACGGGAGGACGACCATCGCGGTACACACCACGTACGCCAGGTACTTGCCGAGCACAATCGATCCGCGGCGTATCGGCCGCGTCAGCAGGTACGTGAGCGTCCGGTCCTCCACTTCGTCCGCGACGAGCGAGGTGCCGTAGAACGCGCCCAGCACAGGCACCACGAAGCGAAGGTAGAGCAGCCAGATCATGCCGCCGAACATCACCGGACCACCCACGGTTTCCCCATTCACGCGGAACGTTGACATGCCCGCAAGATCCAGCGCGCGGAGCACTCCGGCGAGCACCACTGGCGCGCCGGACGCGAACGCCATGAACACCGTCCGCCGCGACCACAGCAGCTGCGATACCGAGATATCGAACATTCGAAGGGTGGAGTGGACGAAGGATGGCGGTTTCATGACTTCACCAGGTAATCGAAGACGGCCTGCAGGTTGTCGTCTGGCGAGGTCACCTCGTAGATCTCTCCTTCGCGATCGGCCGCAGCCATCTCGGTGAGCTTCGCATAGAAACTGTCCGGCTTCGCTGTCTGCACGAACAGCGCATCGTCATCAAAACGCAGGCTGAGCAGATCGCTGTCGGTCACCAGATCACGCGCCAGGGCGCGTGGATGCTTTGCGCGGATGCAGACCGTGTGCGGGTGTTCGTCGATCAGATCGCGGATCTGATGGACGTTGCCCTCGGCGAGGACGCGCCCATGGTGCATCAGCATGATGTTCGACGTCAGCGCCTCCACCTCGTGCAGTACGTGGCTCGAGATGATCACATGCTTGCCCTCGGCGGCCCATCCACGGAGCATCCGAATGGTGCGCCGCCGGGCAAGGGGATCCATGCCGGAGAGCGGCTCGTCCAGAATCAGCAGCTCGGGTGAATGCGCAATCGCCTGCGCGAGCTTCACCCGCTGCCGCATGCCTTTGCTGTACGCTCCGATTCGTTTGTGCGCCGCCTCTGCGAGATGCACCTGCTCGAGCGCGGCCATGGCCAGCTTCCGCGCCTCGCCATCTTCATAGCCCTGCAGGCGGACCAGCGCGACCAGCCAATCGAGACCCGACATGCGATCGTAGAAAGCATCCTGCTCCGGACAGACGCCAATGCGGAGAAACACGCCCGGATTGCCCCAGACCTGCTCGCCGAGCACACGAACGGTGCCCTTGCTCGGCTTCAATTGTCCGGTGATGAGCTTGAGCAACGTGGACTTGCCGGCACCGTTCGGCCCAAGCAGTCCGGTGACGCCGGGCCCGACCGTCAGCGTGATGTCGTTGAGGCCGATCATCTGCCCATACCACTTGGACAGGTGCTCAGTTGCGACTACGGGCGCCGTGTTCATCTACGTGACCACCTCGATGGCCCGAATCCGGCGGTTGAGCACAAAGGCGGAGGCGGCAACGAGCAAGATAAGGACGGCTGCGGAAAGCGCCGGCGGTGTGGCATACCTCGGCTGGAGCCGGAAGATGACGTCCCCCACCTGGCCGACGTTCGCAAAGACCGCAATCCACGAAAAGCTCGTGCTCTGGGTGGCAACGCGAGTGGCCTGGAACACCGCCTGAGTGAAGAACGCCACGCCGGCGTACATCACCGCGACGAACCACCGGCTCTTGCTCAGGGACGACAGTGCCACCATCGTGAACGCCCCGACCGAAATCTCCACGATCGAGAACATCGTCACCGCCGGAATCAGAAACAGGTTCTCACGCAAGAACGTCGTGCTGCCCGCGAGCATCGGCTGCAGCATCACCAGCACCATGGCGGGCACCCATGTAACCAGCGCCAAGGCGATCATGAGCACGGCAAGCTTCCCGGCTGCATACTGCGTGCGTGTCACCGGTCTCGACAGATACAGCTGCAGCGCATTGGCCCGTATGTCGTCGGCAATCAGACCCGAGCCGGCATACACCGTGATGAAGAAGACGAAGAGCTCCTGCTGATCGAGAAAATCGCGGAACGTCCGCGCGGAGACCGCAAGAAACGACGCCTGCGGAAAATTCGCCACGACATAAATCTGGACGGCACGGACCAGACACGGCATCCACGCCAGCAACATGAGATAGAGGAACGCGCGTTTCCGGACCAGGCTGCGGAGGCCATGCTGGCAGATGACCATCCACGCCCGGCCGTGGACGTCGGATCCTTCGTCGCGCCGCCGGTAACGTTCGCGATGGATCGGCATCAGACGGGATCCTGGGCGCTCTCTTCGCCCACGGCCTGCGCAAACACGTCTTCCAATGTGGGCAGGCTCGGCTTGAGGTGCCGCACCTGCGCGCCGACGCTTTGGGCTGTGCGAAAGAGCTGCCCTGCGTCGCCGCTGACCGGCATCATCACCCGCAACACGTCGCCGTCAGTCTCACGGCACGTCAAGCCCTGTGAATTCAGCCGTTCGACGAAGGCCGCCGCGTCTCCCTTCACCCGAACCTCGAACATACGACCGGCCGGACCTTTCAGGGTCGCAATGGGTCCCGTCATGACGACGTGTCCTTTGTTCATGACAACGACCGAATCGCAGACCGATTCGACATCGGGCATCACGTGAGACGAAAGGATCAGCTGAATGCCCTTGTTTCGCGACAAATCGCGGACGAGCGCGAGCATCTCGTCGCGTCCCTGGGGATCCATTCCGTTGGTCGGTTCGTCCAGCAGGACCAGATCGGGATCGTGCACCAGCGCCTGCGCAAGTTTGATGCGCTGCTTCATGCCTGTGGAATAGGTATCGACCATGCGGTATCTCGCCTCTCCGAGACCTACGTAATAGAGCACTTCGTGCGCGCGCTGCATGGCATCGACCGAGGAAAGACCCGACAGCTCACCGCAATACGCGACGAAGGACACGGCGGTCATTCCCGGAATCTGCGCATCGTTCTCCGGCATATAACCCACGCGGCTGCGGACGTCGAGCGCCGAGGAGCGCACATCCAGACCGAGCACGCTGATTTCTCCCGCGTTTGGGACGATGAGCCCGAGCAGCGACTTGAGCATTGTGCTCTTCCCCGCGCCATTGGGTCCCAGGAGGCCCACGGCTCCAACCGGAAAATCGGTGGTGACGTCCGACAGCGCGCGCTGCGCGCCGTAAACGACGGTCACGTTCTGGAGACGAGCCGTAATCTGCTCTGCTGCCATCACGAGACTATACGGACGGGTTGGAGGGAGGGTTCATTGGAGAATTGGAGAATTGGAGAATTGGAGAATTGGAAAATTGGAGAACGGCAGCATTGGAAATGGCCCGTCACAGGCCGAGCGCGGCAGCCTCTGCGCGCATGAAACCGATGACGTTCGTCACATGCTCCTCGAGCGGCAGGCCAAGCTCTTCCGCACCCTTGCGTAAATCGTCGCGGCTGACGTTGCGTGCAAAGGCCTTGTCTTTCATGCGCTTGATCACCGATGACGCTTCCAGATCGCGAACGCTCTTCGACGGGCGCACGAGCGCAGCGGCGGTGATAAAGCCGGCCATCTCGTCACACGCGAACAGCGTGTGCTCGAGGAGGCTTTCCCGCGGCGTATTCGTGTGCTCACCGTGCGAAAGAATGGCCCGAACGGCGAACTCCGGGCACCCGCGGCCGCGCAGGATCTCCGCGCCCTTGAACGGGTGATCTTTCAAATCCGGATACAGCTCGTAGTCGAAGTCGTGCAGCAGCGCGACCGCACCCCACACTTCCTCGTCCTCGCCGAACTTCCGGGCGTAACCCCGCACCGCGGCCGACACGGCCAGCGCGTGTTTGCGAAGGCTCTCGCTCTTGGTGAACTCCGTCAGAATTTTCCACGCCTCGTTACGGTTCAGTTCGAACGACATTCCAGGGCTCCCATTTCAATTCGGTAAATTCCGCAATTCCCCAATTCTCCAATTCTCCAATTCTCCAATTCTCCAATGCGCAATGTTCCCATGCTCCCATGCTCCAATTGCCAAGCCTACCCTTCCGCCGGCCGCGCCGCTCGATACGACAGCGTCGTCATCAGCGACCGTGGGACGGCTCGCGCCGCCATCGGCACCATCTTGTTGCGGAGCCCCGGCACCACGACCTCCTTGCCCTGCATCATGCCGTCGTATCCGGCCCGGGCCACGGTCGGTGCGTCCATGACGAACGCCTCGAACAGCCGCGATCGCTGTGAGCCCGCTCTTGCTTTGAATTCCGACTCCGTAGGCCCTGGGCAGAGCGTCGTCACGGTAATGCCCAATGGTCTGAGTTCGTAATTGATAGCGTTGGAGAACGATAGGACGAATGCTTTGCTGGCGTAGTACACCGACATCCACGGCCCAGGCACGAACGCAGCCGTCGACGCCACGTTGAGTATTCGGCCTTTGCCCGCGGCGATTATGCCGGGCAGGAAGTATTTCGTCAGCTCGACTAGGGAGGTGACGTTGAGCTGGATCATCCTCAGTTCCGCATCCAGCTCCGTTTTGGCGAACTTGCCGTACAGTCCGACGCCGGCGTTGTTGACGAGATGGTCGATCGTCAGACCAGCCGCGTGAACTTTTTCGTACAGCTTTGCCGCCCCGTGCGGCTGCGCGAGGTCTTCGGTGAAGACGGCGGTCTTCACGCCAAACTGCTTCTCGATGTCGGCGGCTTTGCCCAGCAGTTTTTCGCGATTGCGCGCGACGAGCACCAGATCGTGCTTGTGCTCGGCGAACACGTCACACAGCGCGGCGCCGATACCGGTCGATGCCCCGGTGATTAACGTTCGGCCAGCTCCCATTTGTGATCCTTCGCAATGACGAGTGCCTTGTGGATGACTGACGTCGCCTTCGGGGTCAGTTGAAAGGGCTCGAGCTCTTCCGGTGCCACGAAGCGAGCATCAGCGACGTCCGAACCGTGCGCCAGCGCGCCTCCGATGGGCCGGCAGAGATAATCGATCAGCACGTAGTGATAGCGCACGCGCCGTTCAGGATCGAGGAGCACGCGATCGAACACATCGACGACCGGCCCGACCTGCACGTGCAGGCCTGTCTCCTCGAGCATTTCCCTGGCGAGGCCGGCCTCGAGAGTTTCGCCGAGCTCCAGGCGCCCGCCGGGCAGGCTCCATTGACCGGCAAGCGGCTCGTACCGGCGCTTCACCAGGACGACCCGCCCGTCTTCGATAATCACCGCACCGACGCCGACGATCGGCTGGGCTGGATACTGCCGCGACGGCCGTGGCTCGCTCCTCGGCGGTGCATCATCCTCGGTCGCAAAATCGAGCGGATGAAGCACCGTCCGCTGCCGCCGGATCCGTCCGTCCTCGATCCAGAAATCGTCGTATCCGGCGCTGGTCACAATCTCTCCGTCGCCTTTGCCGCGTTCATGCCCCCGCCACTCGGCATGCATGGCGCCCGTTTCCACCCGCGCGATCATCCGCACGGTTCTTTTCGCCGACAGCGACAGGAACGCCGCGAGCTCGCCACGAATGCCGTCGATGCCTTCGATCGTCGCGGTCCGCGTCTCGTTGACCGCGTCGGGGTAATACAGCGCCACGAGCGTCTCGAGATCGCCGGTGTTGAAGGCGAGGAACCATTTGCGGATCAAATCGAAGGGGTCCGGGACGGCCGCCGGCATATGACGTGGAATACTAAGGGAAATGGAGGGGAGACGCGACCATGAAGTCGTTGACGCGCTATCTCACGCTGAACATCCCGTCAAAAATGGCGTTCCGCAACATCACTCCGGAGGTCGACGAGGTCGTGCGCGCCAGCGGCGTCCAGGAGGGGCTCGTGCTGGTGAACAGCATGCACATCACCTCGTCGGTGTTCATCAACGACGATGAGCGCGGGCTGCATCATGATTTCGGGGTCTGGCTCGAAGAGCTGGCGCCCTTCAATCCCGATCCGGACCATTACCACCACAACCGCACCGCCGAAGACAACGCCGACGCACATCTCAAACGCCAGATCATGGGCCGCGAGGTCGTGGTCGCCGTCACGAAAGGCCGGCTCGACTTCGGCCCCTGGGAACAGATTTTCTATGGCGAGTTTGATGGATCGCGCAACAAACGCGTGCTGATCAAAGTCCTCGGTGAGTAGCCGGCCTCAACGCAGAGTTGCGGAGACGCAGAGACTTTCTTGAGAAGTTTCTGACTCTGTGTTCTCTGCGTCTCAGCGTTGAGATTCGTAGGGTTCACAGTTCGAGTGACGAATCCGCATTCAGCGTCCATTCGGCGCGGAGCCCTGCGTCGAAGTTGCGAATGCCTGCGGCGGCGATCATGGCGGCGTTGTCGGTCGAGAGCGAGATGCGCGGAATAAATGTGGGCACGCCCGTGCGGAGGCCACGGGCGGTCAGGTCGGCACGCAGACGAGAATTGGCCGACACGCCGCCGGCGATGCCCACGCTTTGCGCGCCGAACCGTTCGGCCGCGTCGAAGAGCCGATCGAGGAGCGTGTTCACCACAACGCGCTGAAAACTGGCGCAGATATCAGCGATTTCCTGGTTGGTGAGCGCGCGTTGAGGCGGCGGGTCCTTCGGACCCGCCCTACGTACGTCACGCACCGGACCGGCCCCGCGTACGTGGCGCAGCACGGCGGTCTTCAACCCACTGAAGCTGAAATCGAGGTCGCCTTTCTCGTAAGGCGCGTTCCGGTCGGCGTGCGTCATGCGCGTCACGGGCAGATCCACCGCTTGATCGTTGCCCTGCTTCGCCAATCGATCGATGACGGGACCACCTGGATAGCCCAACCCGAGCAGCTTGGCCACCTTGTCGTACGCCTCACCAGCCGCGTCGTCTCTGGTCCGTCCGACGCGCTGGTACGAACCGGGCGCGCGCACGATATAGAGGCTCGTATGGCCGCCCGACACCACGAGCACCGCCAGCGGCAGCGGAATGGCTTCCCCGCCGCCCTGTTCGAGAAACAGCGATTCGATGTGACCGGCAAGATGATGAACCGGAATGAGCGGCCGCGATAGCGACAGTGCCAGCGATTTTGCGAACGACACGCCCACCAGGAGCGAGCCAACGAGCCCGGGGCCCTGCGTCACCGCAATCGCGTCGACGTCCGCCAGCGTGGCCCCGGCGGTCTCGAGGGCCCGATTCACCACCGTGCAGATGTCGCGGATGTGCTGGCGCGAGGCGAGCTCCGGCACCACTCCACCCCACTCGCGGTGAATCTCGATCTGGGACGACACGACGTTCGATCGGATTGCCCAGTGCTGATCGCGCCGCTCGACGAGTGCGGCCGACGTTTCGTCGCACGATGTCTCGATTCCGAGGATATTCACGGCTGCTGCTGCGGTCCCTTGACGAGCTTCGCGAGCGACTCTTCGTACGGCGGTCTCGCAATCCCATTTTCGGTGATGATCGCCGTCACGTATTTGCTGGGTGTGACGTCGAACGCCGGATTCCTGATTTTCGCCTCTTTCGGCGTCAACCGAATGCTGCCGAGGTGCGTCACTTCCCTCTCGTTACGCTCCTCGATGGGGATTCGGCTGCCGTCGGGCGTCCCCAGATCGATGGTGGAAATCGGCGCAGCCACGTAGAAGGGAATGCCGTGCTCCTTCGCGAGCACCGCAACGGTGTATGTCCCGATCTTGTTCGCGACGTCGCCGTTGGCCGCAATCCGGTCGGCGCCGACAACCACGAGATCGACCTGACCGCCTCGCATCATCGCACCCGACATGTTGTCGGTAATCACGGTGGTATCGATCCCGTCCCGCGTCAGCTCCCACGCCGTGAGACGGGCCCCCTGCAGAAACGGCCGGGTTTCGTCGGCCAGCACCGCGACGGTCTTGCCCGCGTCCACAGCGCCGCGGATAACGCCGAGCGCCGTGCCGTATCCGGCCGTTGCCAGCGCGCCCGCGTTGCAGTGCGTCAGCACCCGCGCGGTTTGCGGCACCATGGTGGCGCCGAACGCGCCCATGGCGCGGCAGCTCGCCACATCCTCGTCGTGGATCTTCTGCGCTTCAGCCTCGAGCTTGTCCTTGATCTGATCGACGGACGCCCCGGCGGTGGCCGCTTCGGCGAATACGCGCTTCATCCGATCGATCGCCCAGAACAGATTGACGGCGGTCGGACGGGTCGCTGCCATCATTTCGCACAACTTGTAGAATTCGGCTGCCAGCTTCTGCGTGCCCGTGGCCTTGCTCTGGCGAACTCCAAGCGCCAGGCCCATGGCTGCCGCTACGCCGATCGCCGGCGCGCCTCGAATCACCATGGTCTTGATGGCTTTTGCGACCTGAGGGGCGGTCTTGCAGGTGACATAGAGCTCGGTGGCCGGCAGCTTGCGCTGATCGACCATCACGACGGTCCCGTCTTTCCACTCAATAGTTGGGAGCATTCACTCGATGAACCTCGCGTCGAAGGGATGCGGCAGCAGATCCTGCAATTGATGACGGCTGGTCACGCGTTGAAGGTTCGCGAGCACGACCGCCACGTTACCTCCATACTCCCACAGGATCTGACGACAGGCACCGCACGGCGTGGTGGCCTGGTCGGTGTCGGCGACGACCGCGATACGTTTGAACGACCTGTGCCCTTCGGACACGGCTTTGTACACCGCCACCCGCTCGGCGCACATCGTCAAGCCATAGGTGGAATTCTCGACGTTGCAGCCTGTGATGATCCGACCGTCGGAGGTTTCAAGCGCGGCGCCGACTCTGAAGTCGGAGTACGCGGCCAACGCGCGCTCCCTGGCGGTGCGGGCGGCGCTCACGAGCCGATCTTCCGAGTCTTCTTCAACCGGTCGCGGACCGAGCCGGCGATCGCTCAGCGCGCGACGGTTGCCGTCGAGACGGCCGATGTCGGAGATGCGCCGCTCACCGTTGGCCACACGCCTCTCCTGCCAGGGCCCGGCGGTGGTGAGCCCCATCTCGACGGCCCACGCGACGTCCACCAGCGGCGTCGCGCGAAGATGTTTCGCGAGCAGCTGGAGCAGATCCTCGATGTCGGGGTCGGATGCGGCACGCGCGGCGGCGTCCGCGTTCCGCCAGATCCTGACGTCGTAGTAGCGGCGCGGGTGGCTGCCATCCTGCAGCAGCTGGTTCGTGCCGTACCCTTTCCGGCGCACCAGCGCCTGCAGCTGGCCGGCGAGCGTCAGGAAGTCGCTTTCCTTTCCCGACGTCACTTCGAGCGCCACAACAGAGACTACCGACTGGTCAGCCATAGAGTCATTGTCTGGTGCCGGCGTGCGCGATCATATCGATCACGCCCGACAGCAGCGCCATGAACCGGCCGCGCACCTGGCGCGCCGTCTCGAGAACCTCATCGTGATTCAGCGGTCTGGGCAGCACGCCCGCCGCGGCATTCGTAATACAGGAGATCCCAAGCACTTCCATTCCCATATGGCGCGCGACGATCGCTTCGGGCACCGTGGACATGCCGACGGCATCGGCGCCGACTGTCCGCAGGAACCGGATTTCGGCCGGGGTCTCGTAACTTGGGCCGTGGCATGCGGCGTAGACGCCGTGGGCCAGCGAAAATCCGAGCCCCGCGGCCGCTTCCGCGGCGACTCGACGCAGCCGCGGCGAATAGACGTCGGTCATGTCCGGGAACCGCGGGCCGAATCGTTCGTCGTTGGGACCCCGCAACGGGCTCGCGCCGAGCAGATTGATGTGATCGTCGATCAGCATCAGCGTGCCCGGCGTCAACGCGGCGTTTACCCCGCCTGCCGCGTTCGTCAGAATCAACGTCTTCACTCCCAGCAGTCCGAGGACGCGCGTCGGGAACGTCACGGTCTGAAGATCATGCCCCTCGTAATAATGCGCGCGGCCCGCAAGCGCGGCCACGCGAGCTCGTGGGGTCGATCCCGCGACCAGACGTCCGTCATGCCCAACCACGTGCGCCGCCGGCCAGTGGGGAATCGAATCATATGCAAGCTCGGCCGATTCGGCCAGCGCTGAGGCAAAGTCGCCGAGGCCGGAACCGAGCACAACGGCCGTTTCCGGAAAATCAGGGATGCGCCTGCGGATGACCTCGGCGGCGGCCGCCGCCCGATCGTATGGCGACGGATCGCTCACCGTTCCTTCTCATAAGGCCGTCCCAGCGCGCGGGGCGGCCGGGACTGACCGATGAAGCCGGCCAGCACGACGATCGTCAGCACATAGGGGACCATCTGGATGAACTGCACGGGGATGTCTTCGCCGGACGGGAGTTTAACAACTCCCTGCATCTGAATGGTAATCGCTTCGGTGAGGCCGAAGAACAGACACGCGAGCATGGTCTGCACCGGACGCCATTTGCCGAAGATCAGCGCGGCCAACGCGATAAACCCGCGTCCGGAGGTCATGTTACGGGTGAACAGCGACGACTGGCCGATGGAGAGATAGCTGCCGCCGATTCCGGCAAGCGCGCCCGAAATCAGAACGCCCGCGTAGCGCATACGCCCGACCCTTACCCCGGCGGCATCTGCGGCTTCGGGATTTTCACCCACGGCCCTGAGGCGCAAACCAAACCGCGTCCGGTAGAGCGCGTACCACGTTGCCGGAACCGCGGCGAATGCCAGTACGATCGGTGTCCACGGAATCAGCTCCTGCCGAGGAATCTGCGGAGTCGACCCGGACGAGAGAAACAGCGCTCCACTGAGGAAACCGGGCATGCCGATCATCAGAATGTTGAGTGCCGTGCCCGTCACCACCTGGTCGGCTTTGTATCGGATGCACGCCACCGCGTGAATCAGCGCGATCAGCATCCCCGCCGCCGCTCCCGCCATCAGCCCGAGCCATGGACTGCCGACGGCCCACGTCGTCGCTGCCGCCGTGAAGGCGCCGGCCAGCATCATGCCTTCGAGCGCGATGTTGATGACGCCAGACCGCTCGGAAAACAGCCCGCCGAGCGCCGCAAGAATCAACGGCGTCGAGAGCCGGATCGTCGACCAGAACAGCTGCGTGTTAAACAAATCAATCATGTACGTAACGCGGGTCCCTTCGGACCTGCCAACCTGAGCCCGACTTTCCGGAACGTGCCGCGGAAGATCTCTTCGGCCGCAACAAACAGAATGATCGTGGCCTGAAGAATCTGGACGATGTCCTTGGTCACGTGCTGTGTGAACGCATCCACCGGGATTCCCCCGCGCGAGAGAATCGCAAAGAGAAACGCCGCGAGCAGCACACCCACCGGGTGATTTCGCCCCAGCAGTGCCACCGCAATCCCCGTGAAGCCGTAGTTATCGGAAAACCCGTCGTAGTACAGATGCCGGTAACCGAGCACCTCGTTGATCCCGACGCACCCGGCGAGACCTCCGGAAATGGCCATCGCCAACACGATTTGTTTTCGCACGGAGATGCCGCCGTACTCGGCAGCAGAGGGGTTGCTGCCGGTGGCTCGCAGCTCGTATCCCCATCTCGTGTGCCAGAGAAACACGTAGACCAGAGCGCACGCGAGCAGCGCCAGCAGGAACGCGACGTTCACGGGGATCCGCTCTGGGATGCCGGGGATGAGACGGCCGAGCCTCGGAATGTAGGCGTTCGGACCGATCGGCGCACTCTCCATGATCGGATCGCCAGGCGTGCGGTAGTGATACTGCGTGAGGTAGCTGACCAGCGCCACCGCCACGAAGTTCAACATGATGGTGTTGATCACCTCGTGCGACCCGAAACGCGCCTTCAGCACGCCCGGAATTGCCCCCCACACGGCTCCGGCAACAATCGCGGCAGCCATGCAGAAGGGAACGAGCAGCACCGCCGGCAGGTGTGGAAACGAGATTCCGACCCACGCCGCGGAGAACGCCGCGACATAGAGCTGCCCCTCCGCGCCGATGTTCAGAAGGCCTGCACGAAATGCGACGGCCACCGCCAGTCCGGTGAAGATCAGCGGGGTGGCAAGAAACAGCGTGTAGCCGATGCCGTCTGGCCACGAGAGCGCGCTGCCGATCAGCAGCGCAAACGTCTGAACAGGGCTGTCGCCGATGGCGAGCACGAACAGGGCGCCAACCAGAAACGCTGCGATTACGGCAACGACGGGGAACAGCAGCTGCTTCATGCGTCAGTGGCCTCCCGTCATCAACAGCCCGATTTCCGCGGCGGTTGCGGTGCGGGGATCAACCTCCCCGGCAATCCGGCCGGCACGCATCACCAGGAGTCTGTCGGAAAGCGAGGTCACTTCGTCGAGCTCAGCCGAGACGAGCAGAATGGCGCACCCGGCATCGCGCAGCTCCACGAGACGGCGATGGATGAACTCAATCGCGCCGATGTCGACACCACGAGTGGGCTGAGAAACCAGCAGCAGCTTGGGGTGCAGCTGGAACTCGCGTCCGATGATGAGCTTCTGCTGATTTCCACCCGAGAGAGCCCGCGCGGGAAGCTCGGGGTTGGGTGGCCGAACGTCAAAGCCCGTGATGATGTCGTTCGTGCGTTTCGCGATCGCGGCCTCGTCCAGCAGGATGTCTCCCGGTCCCGATGCGATCGGCGGCCGATAATGCACGCCGAGAATCGCATTTTCATCGAGAGCGAAGTCGAGCAGCAGCCCTCGGCGATGGCGATCTTCGGGAATATGCGCGATGCCGCGCTCGCGGTGCTGCCGGGCTGCCAGCGTCGTGACGTTCGTCTCCTCGAGCGTGATCTCACCGGCTATCGCACGCGCATCGGTCAGACCGGCGAGCGTCTCGATCAGCTCGGTCTGTCCATTTCCCTCGACGCCGGCGATGCCGACGATTTCGCCGGCGCGAACCTCGAACGAGATGCCGTCGATCGCTTTCAAGCCGCGAGGCGTGGTCACCGACAGCGCGCGAACCTTCAAAACAGGACCACCCGGCCGCGACGGAGTCTTTTCGACGCGCAACAGCACCTCGCGCCCCACCATCAGCCGCGCCAGCTCGGCCGCAGTCGTCTCCCGCGTTTTCAGCCGGCCCACAACCCTTCCATCCCTCATCACGGTCACATCGTCTGAAATCGCGAGGACCTCTGCGAGCTTGTGGGTGATGATGACGATGGTCTTACCCTGTTCGCGCATGCGCCGGAGGATGGCAAAGAACTCTTCGACTTCCTGCGGCGTGAGGACGGCGGTGGGCTCGTCGAGAATCAGCAGCTGCGCACGTCGGTAGAGCGCCTTCAGCAGCTCGACGCGCTGCTGCTGACCGACCGAGAGGGTCTCGATCGTGGCGGTGGGATCCACCGCGAGGTGGAATTCTTCAGACAGTTTTCTGATCCGCGCCGCGGCCTCGGCCAGGTCGAGCGCCACACCCGCGCCGGGTTCGGCCCCGAGCACGATGTTTTCGGCCACGGTCATCGTGTCAACCAGCATGAAGTGCTGGTGCACCATGCCGATGCCCAGCGCGATCGCATCGTGAGGGTTGGTGATCGGGCGGACCTGCCCGTTGATGAGGATGTCGCCGCTGTCGGCCGTGTAGAAGCCATACGCGATGCGCATGGCGGTCGACTTTCCCGCGCCGTTCTCGCCAACGATGGCGTGGATCGTTCCGGGCGCCACCGCGATGCTGACGCGATCGTTCGCCTGGACGCTGCCGAATCGCTTCGAGATGTCGCGCAGCTCGATCATTGAGCCATCGCGTCGGTCACGGTGAGCTGCCCTGCAATGATCTTCTTTCTCGCCTCGTCGGCCGCCTGGATGGCATCGGGCGTCAGCAGACTCCGGTTGAATTCGTCGACGGAATAGCCGACGCCGTCGCTCTCGAGGCCGAACACGTGGAGACCGGCGTGAAATTGATGATTCACCACGTCCCGCACGATCTGATACACCGCGTTGTCGACGCGCTTCACCATGCTCGTCAGAACGAAACCGGGTTTCACCATATCCTGATTGGAATCGACGCCGATCACGAAATGGGTCGCCCGCCCGTCCTTACCCTTGCCCAGTTCCTCGACAGCATCGAACGCACCGAGACCCGAATTGCCGGCGGCCGGGAAAATGACATCGGCGCCCTTCGAGATCTGCGCCAGCGCAAGCTCTTTCCCCTTGCCCGGGTTGTTCCAGGCGGCGTCGGTGACGCCAACGTAGTTCTCGATCACCCGAATATTCGGATTCACCGACTTCGCGCCCTCCTCGTAGCCCTTCGCGAATCGATGAATCAGGCCGATGTCCATGCCTCCGATGAAGCCGAGCGTATTCGTCTTTGTGGTCTTGGCGGCGAGAATGCCGACAAGGTAGGAGCCTTCGTGCTCTTTGAATACAAGTGACGCGACGTTTGGCAGCTGGCTCACACCGTCCACGACGGCGAAGTGGATGTTGGGATAATCCTTCGCGACCGTTTCGATGATCGGCGCCTGCGCGAACCCGATTCCGATGATCAGGTCGTAGTTCCGCTCGGCGAACGACCGCATGGCCGGTTCGATGTTCACCGGCGTGCCAGGCTCGACATCGCGCAACACGATGCCGAGTGCAGGTTTGCCGCAGTCGGTGCCATCCGGCCATTTACCCGACTCGGCACAACTCACGCCCTTCCACGCGGCCGCGTTGAACGAGCGATCGTCCTTGCCGCCGATGTCGAAGACAATGCCCACTCTGGTGCGGGTCGGGTCGTCGTTCGCGTATGTGCGCTGGCTGCACCCCGAGCCGGCGGCCACAGCAAGAACGAGCATCAGGGTCGTGCGGGAACGCGTCATAGCACCTCGTCGAGGATCAGACGGCGCGCTGCCGGAGCGGTGGCGTCGACTCGAATGGCTCTATTCACCAGCGCAAGCGCCTGGTCGAGTCGTCGCTTCTCGCGGTAGCGCAGCGTCAGCACCGGCTCGCCAGCGCGTACCTCGTCGCCGACAGCGGTGTTGATCATAATCCCGACGCCGGGATCTATCGTGTCGTCAATCTTGTCGCGGCCTCCTCCCAGCACCACTGACGCCCGGCCCACGAGCCCGGCATCGAGCGCCGCGAGGTAGCCGGATGTTGCTGCGGGGATCACATGTTCGAAGGGCGCCGACGGGAGATGTGTGTAGTCGTCCACCACATGGGGATCGCCGCCTTGCCGCTCGATAATCTGCCGGAACTTCTCGAGCGCGGCTCCCGATTCGATAGCCCGCCGGCACCTCCCCGCCGCGTCGGATCGGCTTTTCGCGACACCGGCGGCCAGCAACATGCGCTCGCTGAGCTCTGCCGAAATCGCCACCAGGTCTGCGGGACCACGGCCCTTCAACACCTCGAGGCACTCAATCACTTCAATGGCATTGCCGACGGCCCGTCCGAGCGGCTGATCCTGATCGCTGATGATCGCCTGCGTCCTGACGCCGGCAGAGTTGCCGATCTGCACCAGCGCACCGGCAAGCCTGCGCGCGGCAGACTCGCTTTTCATGAACGCACCGGCGCCGCACTTCACATCCAATACGAGTGCATCGATGCCTTCCGCGATCTTCTTGCTCATGATCGAGGCCGCGATGAGCGGCACGCACTCGATCGTTGCCGTCACGTCACGCAGCGCGTATAGCTTCCTGTCTGCGGGGGCAATCTGCGAGGTCTGCCCGATCAGCGCGCAACCGATCGCTCGCAGACTCTCCTTCATCTCGTCGATGGTGAGTGAGGTGCGGAAGCCGGGAATGGACTCGAGCTTGTCCAGGGTCCCGCCGGTATGCCCGAGTCCGCGGCCCGACATCATGGGCACAATCGCGCCGCAGGCGGCGGCGACGGGTGCAATGATCAGCGAGGTCTTGTCGCCGACGCCTCCCGTGCTGTGTTTGTCAACTTTCGAACCCGGAATGCCGGAGAGATCGACCCGTGCGCCGGAATCGATCATGGCCCTGGTGAGATCGGCGGTCTCGGCGTCGTTGAGACCCCGGAAAAACACCGCCATCAGCAGCGCCGACGCCTGATAGTCGGGCACCGCGCCGGACGTGACGCCATCGATGAAAAAATGTAACTCTTCGGGGGAAAGAACGCCGCCGTCGCGCTTTTTCTGGACAATATCGACCGCCCGCATTTGCACCGATATTATCCGTGAATCGTGTCTTCCCAGCCGACGAAGGACATTCCGGCGCTCGACCGCGAATCATCGAGCCGTTTGATCGAATTTGCACGCGCCTGCAAAGCGGCGGCGCGCGCGGTCAGTCTCTACCCGTCTACCCATCCGGCTATCCGGCTGTCGCTGGCGCGCCTGTCCGAAACGGCCAGCCGCATCGTTGAAGACGGGCCGGTCACCCTGGGAGTGCTGCCGGAAGATCTGCTCATCGATGGATGTGCGTCCTCGCGGCCCGATCAAGCCGTGCGCGAGACCGGCACACTTCTGCACGAACACATGATCGGCCTCATCACGATGCACTCCAGCCCCGAACCCGAGGGCTGGCTGCCGTTTCTGAATCTCCTTGCCCGTCCGATCGACGAAATCCGCGCAGCGGGCGGCGTGGCCCGCTCCTGGAGCGCCACCGGCCAGCGCTATCTCGAAATTCAGGAAATCGATTACGCCGACATCCTGCGCGACCGCGGCGCGGGCGATCAGTCGCGCTGGGACAACATCATCCGTTCCTGCCTCAACCTGGATGCGCCGCTCGATGACGAAGCGCTTCAGCAGCTGGTCGACCTGTGCGGCGATCCGGAGAAGTTCGGCGATTTCCTCGTCACGCTCGAAAAGAGCGGCGGCGCCGCCATGGGCTCGAAAGCGTCTGCCCTCATCCGCATGCTGCGCGGGGTCGTCGACCTGATGTCGAAGACCGGCGGCCGGCTCGAGCCGATGCTCCGGAACGTCGCGCAGGGTCTCGGCAAGCTGTCGCCGGAAATGGTGATGGAATTGCTCTCGACCGACACAGGCCGTAGCGATGCCACCGCCAATCTCGTCCTGGGCATCGCCAGCCGGATGACCGATGCCACACTGGGCTCGTTTGTCGCCAGCGCCGTCGTCGCCGAGAACGGCGCCACGACGCGTCTCGCCGAAGCGTTTCAGGCGCTGGTACCTGACGAGGCCCGACGCCCCGGCCTGCTTGAGATCGCCAAGGAGGAGGTTGCGCAATCGCCTCTCGGGCAGGAAGAAGATTTCGACGGGCTCTGGCAAAACGTGTCGGACATGCTGACGTCGTATTCCGATGCGAAGTTCGTCTCGGACGCCTATGCACGCGAGCTGTCCAGCGCGCGGACCGCAGCGCTCGAGGTGGAGCGCGTCTCGGACGACCCGCCCGATCGCATCGACGCATGGCTCACATCGGTAGGGGCCGCCGAGCTTCGCAGCCTCGACCTCCAGCTGCTGCTCGATCTCCTGCGGCTCGAGGAAGACCCGGCCAGGTGGGCCGCGCTGACGCCGCCCACGGTGAATCACATCGAGGATCTGCTGCTTCTGGGTGATTTCGACGGCGCCCTTCAGCTCCTCAATGCCCTCGCCAACGAGGTGAGCCGCGAAACGCCGCGCAAACGAGCGGCCGAATTCGCGATGATGCGCCTGGTGCAGGGCACGATGATGGGCAACATCACCTCGCATCTGCGCACCGTGGACGATGCAACCACCGCACAGATCGGGGCGATCTGTCACGCCGTCGGCGAACTGGTGATCCAGCCGCTCGCCGAAGCGTTGTCCATCGAAAAACGGACGACCTCGCGCCAGCGCCTCACCCAGCTGCTGCTCGGCTTCGGAGCCGCGGGGCGGCAATCCGCGGAAAAACTGAAAACCTCGGCCAACCCGGCTGTCCGCAGAACGGCCATTTACCTGCTGCGCGAGTTCGGCGGCCAGGACGCGCTCCCCGACCTCACGGGCCTGCTTGACGATGCCGACCCGCAGATTCAACGCGAGGCGGTCCGCGCAATCCTCGGCATCGGATCAGATCAGGCGTACGCAGAGCTTCAGAAGGCGCTCGCCAGCGGCAACGACAACGCACGCGAGTCTCTGGTCAACGTGCTGATCTCGATGCGAAGCGAACGCGCGATTCCACTCTTCGAGTACATCGTGCAGAACATCGATCGAAAGGGCCCGCTGCGTTCTGTGTATCTGCGCGCCGTCGAGTCGCTCGGAGAGCTGAAGGCGGAGACGGCCACCAATCTGCTGAAATCAGCGCTTTACGCGGGCGAGTTCTGGTCGCCATTCCGTACGGCCGAAGTCCGACGAACCGTTGCCATCGCGCTCGTCAAGATCGGCACACCGGAAGCGCAACAGGTGCTGGATGAAGGGGCCGACCGTGGACCCCGAGGTGTGCGGGCGGCGGTGAAGAAGGCCCGCGCGTCATGACAACGAAGGGCGCTGAACGCTGATGCTGGATCCCAACACGCGATATCAGCTGTCGGACGACCTGCTGCGACGCTTCGGCGCGTCGCTGCGCGGGGCGCAGCTGTACTCGCGCGATCATCCGATCGTCAAACGCAACCTCGAGTCGTTTACCGAATCGCTCAAGCTGCTCCACGACCACGACCAGTTCGTCGTGGTCGGCCTTCTCGGCGAGGAGCTGATCGTCAGCGATCAGCCCATGACGAAGACGAGCGCGTCGATGGGCGAGCTGATTCGCCGGCTGCGATCGCTCGGCATCGAGCGGATTACCTTTGCGCGCGGTGTGACGATCGAGGAACTGAAGACATTCCTCGCCGGCTTTGCAGAGCTCGACAAGCTGGCGGCGTCGACCACCGACAAAGCCGCGACGTCCCTCGACTCCGAGAACATCCGGGTCGGCCGCGTCACGCTGAACGAACGCGTCACCGACGAAGGCAGCGACGCCGCCACGATCAGGCGCCTGTACGCCGAAGCCGTGTCGGTCGCGAGCATGGTATGGGAGAGCGCGCGAACCGATCAGCGGCCCGACCCGGCGTCCGCGCAGGCGATGATGGACGGCCTCGCGCAGGCGGTCATGCAGAACCGGGCGGCCCTCCTCGCGTTGACGGCCTTGCGTGAATACGACAATTACACGTTCACCCACATGGTGAACGTATCAATCCTCACGATGGCCCAGGCACGCGGGCTGGGCGTAGAAGGCACGCTGCTCCGCGAATTCGGTATGGCAGCGCTGATGCACGATATCGGCAAGGTGAAGACGCCGGCAGAAATCCTGAACAAACCCGACAAGCTGACGCCGGAAGAGTTCGGGATTATGAAGCGGCACACCGTGGATGGCGCCGAGATGCTGCGCACCACCCCTGACATCCCCCCGCTTGCGCCCGTCGTGGCCTTCGAGCACCATTTGCGGCTGGATGGCAGCGGGTATCCCGAAGGTGTCTCGCGCAACACGCTGAACCTCGCGACGATGCTGTGCGGAATCGCGGACGTGTACGACGCGATGCGATCGCAGCGCGCGTATCAGGAATCGTTCCCCTCGGACCGCATTCTCGCGGTGCTGCGGCGCAACGACGGCAAACAGTTCGACCAGCATCTGGTCCGGCGGTTCGTGCAGCTGCTGGGCATTTACCCGGTCGGCAGTCTCGTGCGGCTGAACAACGACGAAATTGCCGTGGTCCTGCGCGTGCACGCGCCCGATCCCTATCGCCCCAAGGTGCGTGTGCTCATTGGAGCGGACGGCGCCCGCCTGGAGCTGCCGCGCGACGTCAATCTCTGGGAGACGGACGGCGATCGCAAGGCCAGCTATCCCACCAATGTCGTCACCCCTCTCAACGCGTCCGAGTACGGGATTGACCCGCTCACGTTTGTCTAACTTTTTCCACAACAAGACCGAGACGCGTCTGATATTCTGAAAACCGGGGACGGGTGCCAGCTCAGACCTCACACGGCAAGGCACCCGTTCCCTTTTTTTTGGTTTCTTGGTCGCTCCAGGGAGACACTCATGCTCCGGTTCAACAGGCTGCTGCTCTGTGCTGCCGTTGCGGCAGTGGCGTTCAGCGCCTCGCATCCCGCCGCGCAGGCTCCGGCATTTCCGGAAGAAGGCCGCTCGGTTCCCATCCACTCGGCTGGCGCCACGCTCACGGCCGGGCTCGCGCTCGTGGATACGATGCTGAGACAAGGCGATCTCGACATCGCCCGCACACAAACCGATTCGCAGATTCGCGGACGGGTGCACGAGCGGTTGAAGCAGATGTACAAGGGCGTGCCGGTGTTCGGATCGGAGGTCGTGAGGCAGATGGACGGACGATCCTTCATCAGCCTGTCCGGCCGGCTCTACGACAACATCGACCTGGATGTAACACCTCAGATTTCAGCCGAGAGCGCCGCAGATGTCGCGGTGCAGGCGGCGGGCGAAAACGGCAGCATCAAGGTCGAGCCAGTACTGGGCGTGCTGCCGGTCAGCGGCGGTGGCTACATCCTCGCGTACAAGATGCAGACGCGCAGCAACTGGGATATCCGCGATGTCGCCATCGATGCCAGCACGGGTCAGCTGATCTATTCGCGCAGCCTGCTGGAGAGCATCAACACCATCGCCAAAGGGACGGGAGTACTCGGCGATCCCAAGAAGATGAGCGTCAGCTCCACCAACTCGAACAATCAAGCCATCGACAATCTCAGGAAGGCGCCGCTGTTCACGCTCGATTTCCGCGGCTCGCTCGGCCGCCTGAACTCCTTCATTGCCACCGGCCTGTTGTTCAACTCGGACGTCGCCACCGACAGCGACAACGTCTGGACCGACGGGCCCACGGTGGACGCGCACGTGTATCAGGGCTGGGTGTACGACTACTACTTCAAACGTCACGGCCGGCAGGGCATCGACGACAAGAACCTCGAAATCGACGGCATCGTGCATCCGGTCGACCGTTCCCAGTCCTCGAGGCAATCCAGCGACTTCGTGAACACCTACATCAACAACGCGTTCTTCTGCTGTGACGGCCTGATGGTGTACGGCGATGGTGACGGCACGAGATTCACCTACATGGCGGGCGCGCTCGATGTCGTCGGACACGAGATGTCACACGGGGTGACGCAGTACAGCTCGAATCTTACCTATCAGGACGAGCCGGGCGCGCTGAACGAAGCGTTTTCGGACATCATGGGCGCGTCGATCGAGTTCTTCTTTCAGCCGCAGGGCACCGGCACCGAAAAGTCCGACTGGCTGATCGGCGAAGACGTGTCGCTGAGGTCTCCGTTCTACATCCGTTCTCTTGCGAATCCGAACTCCGTCGGCGACCCCGATCATTACACTCTGCGGCGCTTCATCGGCACCACCACCGACAACGGCGGCGTCCATACGAATATGAACATCGTGACGCACGCCTTCTATCTCGCGGTGGCCGGTGGGCGGAACCGCGTGTCGGGGATCAACGTTACCGGCGTGGGCATGGCCAACATCGACCACATGGAGAAAATCTTCTATCGCGGGTTCGTGTTTCTGCTGAGCGCCAACGCGCAGTTCTCCGACGCGCGGGCAGCCACCCTGCAGGCCGCCACGGATCTCTACGGCGGATCGAGCAACGACCGCGCGCAGCTTCTGGCTGCGTGGAATGCCGTGGGGGTCAATTGATGCGCCGCCTGTCGGTCGCATCCCTTCTGCTGCTGTCGCTCTTCGCCACGCCCTGCGCGCAGGCGCAGGTCCGTAGACCGGCGCCGCCCCGCCCTCCGGCCAAGCCGAGAGCACCCCATCCGATGCGGCTGTTTTTCAATGTCGGATCGCAGGCGGTGTCGCCTACCTTCTCGCAGAATCTCACCTTTCAGCAGTACGTCGAGGACGGCACGCTGAAGCTCGACCGGACCCTGTCCAAAAGCGTGTTCTTCGACGGCGGGTTTACCGTCCGCCTCATCGGCAAGCTGGAGGCGGGCGCTGCGATCTCGTATTTCAAAGACAATGGAGCGGCAAACGCCACCGCCTCGATCCCGCATCCCCTCTACTTTGCCTCGCCGCGAACGGCAACCGGCACGGTCGCGTCTTTCCAGCACAGCGACACGGCTGTGCACGTTCTGCTGGCCTGGCCGATGCAATTGACCCGCAGCCTCGAACTGATCGCATCCGGTGGTCCGACGATTTTCGAGACGCAGCAGACGCTTGCCACCGGCATTACGCTGAGTCTTGCCGACGAGGTCTATCCCTTCGACACGGTGAAACTTCCGCCGGTGACGACCGCACAGGAGACCGAAGCGGTTCCCGGCTTCAACGTGGGCGCGGACCTGATCTGGCGGCTCTCAACCTCGCGCCCGAAGACCCCCCGAAGCCGCCCGCACACCATGGGCCTCGGATTCGAGGTCCGCTACGCGCACGGCACCAAAGACTTTTCACCTGTGGGTGGCGTGGTGTCGAAAGTGGAAGCCGGAGGAGTGCAGGTGGGAGGGGGGCTGCGGTTCAGGTTCTGACGATGCCCCGCGAAATGGGAGCATGGGAGCATGGGAGCATGGGAGCATGGGAGCAACGGAACAACGGAGCAAGGGAGCAACGGAGGAAGGGAGCAAGGGAGCCTTGGAGAACTGGGAAATTGGAGAATGGGAAAATTGGGATTGGAGAATTCGTGCTAAGCGGCGACCAGATTCTCAGCGTGATCTCCTCTCAAATGTTCCAATGCTCCCATTCTCCAATGTTCCAATTCTCTAATGTTCCCATGCTCCCATGCTCCCATGCTCCCATGCTGCCATGCTCCCATGCTCCAATTCGCTAGACCCCCACTCCAGATAGCTCTCTAAACTGTCCCGTGCTGTCTCCGAGCTTTTCGGTGGGGACGCCGAGGATGTTCAGCATCGTCAGCTGCAGGTTCGTGAGCGGCGTATGTTCCGGATAGACGAGATGCTGCCCGCCCTTGATCGCGCCCCCGCCACCGCCGAGCACCAGCGTCGGCAGCGGCCCGTGTGTATGCCGGTCGCTGTTGCTGATGCCGCTCCCGTACAACAGCATCGTGTGGTCGAGCAATGATCCATCCCCATCTGGGGTGTTCCGCAGCTTCTCGAGATAATTGGCGAACAATGCCAGGTGGTACTGCTGAATCTTCACGCACTTCTCCATCTTCACCGGGTCGTTCTGATGGTGTGTGATGGGGTGATGCGGCTCGGGGACGCCAATCTGCGGATACGCACGCGGGCTCTGCTCGCGGCCGTACATGAACGTAATCACGCGGGTGATGTCGGATTGGTATGCCAGCAGCTGCAGATCGTAGAGCAGATGCGCATGCTCCTCGAAGTTTTCCGGAATGCCGGAGGGACGCGCCACATCAGGCACGTCCTTGGCGCCCTGCTCTTCGGTCTTCTGGATGCGGCGCTCGACATCGCGCAGCGACGTGAGGTAGTCGTCGACTTTCCGGTTGTCGCCGGCGCCGAGCCGCCGCTGCAGCTCTTTCACGCGATCAGTTACTGAATCGAGGATGCTGCGGTCCTGCTGCAGCCGAACCGCCCGGATCTTCGGGTCGGTACTGTCGCTCGCGCCGAACAGGCGCTCGAAGATCACACGAGGATTGTTCTCCGTCATCAGCGGCATCGTTGGCGTGAGCCAGGAGATCGTGCTGCTGTACGCGCAGCTGTACCCCACGTCGCAGGAGCCGACGATGCTGTTGTCGTCCATCTGCAGCTGAAGCGATGAGATCTGCGTCTCCCCTTCGAATGCTTTCGCGGCAATCTGGTCCATCGAGATCCCGCCCTGCAGGACCGTATCGGACTTCTTGACGTGCACGCCGCTCAGGTAGCCGCCGCAGGCCCGGGAATGATCGCCGCCGCCGTCTCCAAGCGCCTCGGCCTGATCCATCGAGAGGCCGGTGACGACGATCAGCTTGTCTTTGAACGGCTGCAGCCCGGCGAGCGTCGGAGACAACTCGAAATTGGCGCCCACTCCCGTCGGCAGCCACTTGTCGTAAATCACGCCGTTCGGGTGATAGATCACGCCAAGGCGGCGCACGGCTTTTGCGGGCGTATTCCCGGCCGCTGTCAAAGCCGGCACCATCGCGTCGAGCAGCGGCAACGCCACGGTCGCGCCCAGCCCGCGCAGAATCGTGCGACGCGAAATAGCCTTCTTGGTGACGATCATGAGCCGGCTCTCCTCATGCGAAACGGTGCGCTCTTCACAAGCGCGAGAATCGTCGACGACCATCGATAGTCGTCCTGCGCCGACGATCGAACGATACCGCGAATCGCCGGCGCATCGTAGTACTCCATGCCCCGTCCGACCGCGTAGGTGAGAAGCTTCGCGGTCACGGTTCGGACGAATTGCTCCTTCTGTGCGACGAGAGCGTTGCGCAAGGCAGCCGGGCCGTCCACCTTCGTTCCATCCAGCAGGACGCCAGAGGCGTCGACCGGGCTCCCGGAATCGCTCGTCCGCCACTGGCCCAGCGCGTCGAAATTCTCGAGGCTCAATCCGAGCGGATCCATCCGCGCGTGGCAGCTCGCACAGACGGCATTCTTGCGATGGATCTCGAGCATCTCGCGCACCGATCGAGGCGTGCCGTCCTTGTTGCTCTCGTCGAGCGCCGGCACATCCGGGGGCGGCGCGGGCGGCGGAGCGCCGAGAATGTTCTCCAACAGGTACTTCCCTCGAATCGTGGGCGCGGTCCGGGTCGAATAGGAGGTCACCGACAGCACGGCCGCTTTGCCAAGCAGTCCAAACCGGTTCTCGTCGGCGAGCGTCACCGCTCTGAAATGGCTGCCGTACACGCCAGAAATGCCGTAATGGCGTGCGAGCTGCTCGTTCAGAAAGGTCTTGTTGGACGTCAGCAGGTCAACGATGCTCGCGTCTTCTTTCAGCTGAGCATCGAGGAAGAGTTCCATCTCCCTGATGAACGCCACGCGGAGGTTATCGTCGAACCACGGAAACTTCTGATTCAGGTCTGGCGTGATCTTCCAGACGTTTCGCGTCTGGAGCCATTCCTCGAAGAAGTTCTGCACGAGCGCCGTTCGGGACCGGCTGTCTGCGAGCATCCGCCGGACTTCGCGCTCGAGCGTCGCAGGCTCGTGGAGCTTTCCCCTGATCGCGGTGTCGAGCAACTCCTCGTCGGGGATGCTGCTCCATAAGAAAAACGACAAGCGCGAGGCCAGCTGCACATCGCTCAAGGCGTATGCGGTGCCTGGGGCGGCATCCGGCCGATCGGTCTCGATACGGAAGAGAAAATCAGGACTGGCCAGCACCCGTTCGACGCCCGCTCGGATCGCGCCGTCGAAATTTCCTTGCGGACGCGCGGCTTTGTAAAAGCCGATCAGCGTGTCGACATCCTCGCGCGTCAACGGGCGGCGATAGGCGCGGCGGGCCAACGCGGAAAGTATCTTGGTGGCACATGCGGTCTCGGCCGCATTCTCTTTCGCGAGGCCCGCCCCGCTGGCCGGGGGCTGACACACAAAGAGTTGTTTGCGAACCGGCGAGTCGGGCGACATGCGACCGTCGTACGGACCGCCAACCAGCAGCGACGAGATGACGAGCGGATTGTCTTTGTCGGCGTACGACAGACTCCAGATGGGCGTCGCGTCGAGCACGAGCCCCTCAACCTCGAGATTGTCGGACTTCACAATAGTGGCAATCACCTGACGCATCCCGGCTTTCACTCGGGCGCGAACTTCCAGACCGGCATCCGCCTGGGCACGCGCCGGCCGCGGATTGTCGTCGTTCCCATTGGCGCTCACACCAGAATCGGCGACCGCCTGCGGCGAGCCGCCAACCGTCAGCATGCCCACCCGCGCTCCGTCGATGCGAATTTCAATATCGCTGCGCGTGCGGACCCCGTGCAGCACGCCGTCCGCGCCCGCCCGATCGAGCCGAACCCTGAACACGTACTCGCCATCCACCGGAAAGTAATGGCGCGCGACGATTCCGCCACGCGACCCGAGCGGAAATTCCTCTCCGAGCCGATCGTTCTGCCACAGCCACGTGAACTCGTTCGAATTCTCTTTCAGGGGGGTATAGCGCTCGAGCGCTGGGGGCGTAGAGGGATCGCCAACCGCAAGCCGCGCGATCTTGGCCGCCGCGGCCAGATAGCGATCGAGCAGCGCCGGCTGCATCGAGAGCGCGTCTGCGTTTGTGTCGAACCCGAACGCCTGTTCGTCGGCCGGGAGGAGCACAGTGGGATCGATCTCCACCCCCAGCAGGTCGCGAATGGCGTTGGCGTACTCGGTGCGGTTCAGCCGATGAAGCGCCGCGGTCCGTCCAGGATTCACGTGGGACTCGGCGGCGTGGTCGAGTTCGTTCTCGAGCCAGGCCGCCACGCGATCGTAGGTGGCATTGTCGGGTCGCCGCGTATTCGGAGGCGGCATCGAGCGGCTCCGCAGCTTCACCACCACCTTTTCCCAGGTCTCGGCAGAATTGAACACCTGAGCGCTGTCGGCCGCCTCGAGTGAGAGATTTGCAGTCTTCACGCGATCGTTGTGACAACCAACGCAGTAAGACGTAACGAGCTCGCGAGCGGGCGTGCTCGCCGGCGCCGGCGCGACGCGAGCGGTCGGAGCTGGCGGCTGCTGCGCCCGTAAGGTCGTGGAGACAGCCGCCAGCAGTACAGCCCAGCCGAGGGCGATCACCAGCGTCAGCGCGTGAGGTGGCCTTCGCATCAGCCTATTCCGGCCGGCACCTGTTCTGCGCCTGGCAGGGACGACCCAGCTTGGGATCGGCGCCATGCTCGACGAGTAGATCGGCGCCCGCTTTGTTGACGAAAACGCCGCCGAGCCGATCGCCGAAGCCGGAGGCGGCGAGCCAGGGCGTCACCCCCGCCTTGTTCACCAGGTTCACATCGGCGCCTTTCTCGATGAGCAACTTCATCATCCTGTTCCAGCCTCGGTAGGCCGGACCGAACAGCGCGTTCTCGTTATAGGTGGTCACGATTTTGGGGTCGACGCCGAGCTCGAGGAGAAACGTCACCGCCGCCAGCGCGCGATCCTCGTCGTCAATGATTTCGCCGATGCCACGATTCAGCCCCGTCGCAGCGAGCAGCGCGTTGGAATTGGTTTTGGTGACGAGGTTGGGATTCGCGCCTGCGTCCAGCAGGATGCGCATGATCTCGAGATCGCCCGCATTGGCTGCCACGATGAACGCCGTCGCGCCGACGGCGTCGTTGTATCCGCCGGTGCCGGTGCCGCGGAACGTCGGCGGCCGCGCTGTCATCTGCAGGTTCGGGTTTGCGCCGTGGGCCAGCAGCGCTTTCACCAGGCGCACCTTTTCATCCCGGCGCGGAATGCCACCGATCGGATCGACGAAACCGTAGACCGGATTGGCCAATCCGTTTTCCCAAGTGCCCGATGCCCAGAACAGCGGCGTAAACCCGGCATCGAGGACATTCGGATCGGCGCCCTGGTCGAGCAGGTACTGCGCGAACGCGACGTGGCCGCGCACCGTGGCGACGAGTAACGCCGTACTGCCGCCGAAATTCGTATCGCCGAGCGCTCCACCACCCCCTGCCGATGCGGAGGTTGCGGCTCGCGCGGTTCCCGCCGCTCTTCCCTGCTGTCCACGACCGCTCGCCGGAATCGAATCCGGCTGCGATTTGATGTTGATGTCCACGCCAGCCGCCAGGAGCGCGCGAGCCGTTTCGATGTCGCCCACCCGCGCCGCGAAGTGGAGCGCCGTGAAACCTGTTTTGGTGTGGGGTCCCGGGTCGGCATGGGCCTCGAGCAGCAGGCGCACGACGTCGGGATGCTTCTCGGCGGCGGCCCACATCAGCGCCGTCTGATTCTCGGCAGGTTCCTTGAGGTTCGGATCCGCGCCACGCGCCAGCAACATGCGAACGGCGTCAAGGTTCCCCGTTCGGGAACAGGTCATCACCGGCGTTTCGCCTGTCGCGACGGCCGTGTTAACGTTTGCACCGGCTTTGAGCAGCAGGTCGACGAACTCCGCGCTTGCGTTGGTGCACGCCTGCACCAGCGGCGTCATGCGGAGATCGTTCGCCAGGTTGGCATCGGCGCCGGCGCGGATCAGCAACTCCGCCGACCGGAGATCATTCCAATGCGATGCCCACAGAAGTGCCGTCGAACCGTCCGCCGATCGCACATTGACGTCGGGATGTCCATTCAGGAGCGTCCTCACCTGCGCCGCGTCCTGATTTCTCATCGCCTCAACCAGGCGCACATCGTCAGCGGCGGTCCTGACGGTAGCAACCATCAGAAGCGCCAATGACAACACTCGAATTATCCCGAGCCGAGTGTGCACGCGTGACATGGGATGAAGGTCAGTATGACATGGCGAGGGGGAGGGGAATTGGAAAATTGGAAAATTGGAAAATTGGAGAATTGAAGATTCCTATTACTGAACCCGCTTGCGTCGAATGCCGTTCGCCCGCGCAGTCCTCAGAGAGGTCGTGAAGATTGCCGTTAATTCTGAGGCCTCTGAAAGCAGCGGCTGGACGGCGTTCTCATGCGCAAGATCTGTCCTCGCGATCAGACGAAGCCAGAAGGCACTTTCGTCTGCCTCCTCCGCAACCATAGCGAGCTTCGCAATGAACAGAGGTCTTGTATTACGACCGCGAGGCGGCTCGATAGTTAGCCGCCACCGATGTGGCCGAATCGATGAGCTGCTGACCGACTCGACGGCCAGCCATCGTTGTGGGCAGTCCATCGCAGAACTTGATCACCGATACAGCAAATTGCTCGGTACGTTCACGAAGGTCGGCTGCTTTGGGCATGCGTTCGCCGGAGCAGGAATCGTGCCTGGCGTTTTCTACGAATTCCGGACTGAACGGAGGGGGCGGGGCGGTTTCTCTGACACAGCGACGGGTGTGTCGGGCAATTTCTTCAATCGCTCGCTCTATGTCGGTTTCGCCATCTGATCTTCGCAAAGTTCCGGATTATTGCACCCGCAATAAGAACTCCCTCGCTCATCAACAACGTTCTCTTGCGATTCAAGTCGCTACCGTATCCGCCCAACTTCCCGCCAGCGCCGATGACACGATGGCAGGGCACAGAGGAGTCCGAGCAGGAGCGCATGATGTTGCCGACGGCGCGCGATGCCCTGGGTTTGCCAGCGGCGGCGGCGATGTCGCCATAGGTCGCCACCTTTCCGCGGGGAATTCGTCGCACGGTAGACAAGACGCGCGACGAGAACTCAGCCCTCACGGCCAATCTTCAATTCTCCAATTCTCCAATTCTCCAATTCTCCAAGTCTCCAAGTCTCCAAGTCTCCAAGTGCAAAGTCCCAACGTCAAGTTCAACTGGCCATGACATCAAATTGTTCGTGATGCAGATGCGTGTCGGGACGTAGCGTGACCTCGCGGCCCAGCGCCTGCCGGAGATCGGCGAGCACCGCCTTTTCTTCTTCCTTCAGCGCGCGCGCGATTTCAGGATTCACGCGCAGCACCACGCCGTGGCCGTTCAGCTCGCCGCCGATCTTCTTCACTTCCGCGAGAATCTCGTAGCAGATCGTGGAGGTGGATTTGATGACGCCGGTGCCGGAGCAATACGGGCAGGGCTCGGTAAGCACCCGCTCGAGGCTCTGCTTGACGCGCTTGCGCGTCACGATCACGAGGCCGAAGTCGGAGACCTGCAAGACCTTCGACGGCGACCGATCCTTCTTCAGTTCCTGCTCGACGGCCTGCAGCACCTTCTGGCGGTTCTTGCGCTCCTCCATGTCGATGAAGTCGAGCACGATAATTCCGCCAAGGTCACGCAGCCGGATCTGCCGCACGATCTCTTTGACAGCCTCGAGATTGGTTTTGACAATAGTGTCTTCGAGCCGACCGGTGCGCTTCCCGACGTAACGTCCGGTGTTGACGTCGATGGCGACGAGCGCTTCGGTCTGGTTGATCACGATGGACCCGCCCGACTTCAGCCACACCTTGCTCTTCAGCGCCTTGTCGATCTCGGCCTGGACGCCGTACTCCTCGAAGATGGGATAGTCCTTGCTGTACAACTTCACCCGCGACGTGAGGTTCGGCATGATCCGCTGGATCAGCTCGAGCACCAGCTTGTGCTCCTGCGGGTTGTCGATGCGGATGGCCGAGAAGTCTTCGGTGAGCAGGTCGCGCAGGAGCTTCGACACCAGGCTCTGCTCGCGGTAAATCACCGCCGGGGCCCGCATCGTTTCGTATTTGCGCCGGACCTCGGTCCAGATGTCGTGGAAGTACTGCAGGTCGCTGACGATGTCGGCCTCCGGACGGCCGCCGGCCGCCGTACGGATGATGACGCCGCCGGTGAACCCATGCTGTTCGCGGAAGCTCCGGACGATGCCGCGGAGCCGGCTGCGCTCTTCGCGCGATTCGATCTTGCGCGATACGCCGACGTGGTCGACGGTCGGCATGAACACCAGGAACCGTCCGGCCAGGCTGGCGTGCGACGTAAGGCGGGCGCCCTTCGTCCCGAGCGGCTCCTTGGCCACCTGGACGACGATGTCCTGCCCCTCTTTCAGGAGCTCTTCGATTTTCGGTTGGGGACCGCGTTCGCGGTGCGGCTTCTTGCCTCCCTCCGCCGCCTCGTCTTCACTCTCGAGACGGTCGAACTCCTCGATGGTGTCGACGACGTCGGAGACGTAGAGAAAGCCGTCGCGCTCGAGACCGATGTCAATGAACGCGCATTGCATGCCGGGGAGGACTTTGGACACCCGGCCCTTGTAGATGTTGCCCACGGCTCCACGCTGCCGCTCGCGCTCGACGAAGATCTCGCTCACGAGATCCTCTTCGAGAATGGCCACCTGTGTTTCGTGGCCATTCGACGAGATGATCATTTCCTTGCTCATTCGCCAAACTCCAGGCGGGGACCGGAACCACTCCGGCCTCCGGTTGCGGCCCTTCCCAGGGGGAGCCGATCGCGCGAATGATGGAGAGTAACGTTCGCAGTGCGAAGCTCATAAGGGTGACCGCTAGTTAGTGAACCTCCGCATCCGCACGTTGAGAATCAGGCCGAAGCTCGCCAGTGTGGCGATCATCGACGACCCGCCATAACTCAACAGTGGAAGCGGAATACCTTTGACCGGCGCGAGGCCGGCCGACATCGTGACGTTGTAAATCACCTGAAACGTAAAGCTCGCCAGCAGCCCCATCACCAGATAGGCTCCCAGCTTGTCCTTCGACAGCCGCGCGGCCTCGATCGATCGCCAGATGACGAGCAGATAGAGTCCGAGCACCGCGAGGACGCCGACAAATCCCTGTTCCTCCGCCAGCACGGAAAAGATGAAGTCGTTGTGGGCCACCGGCAAAAAGCGCAGCTGTCCCTGCGTGCCCTTGGTGAACCCTTTCCCCATCAGCCCGCCAGAGCCGACCGTGATCCGCGCCTGGATCTGCTGGTAACCGGCGCCCTTGGCGTCCTGCGTGGGGTCGAGAAAGGTGGAAATCCGGCTCTTCTGATAGTCCTTGAGGGCGAACGTCCAGACCAGCGGCGCCGAAACGACCGCGATCAGGACGATGATGCCGAGAATGCGCATGCGCATTCCGGCGACGTAGGCGATGCCGAGAAAGATGGGCGCCAGCGTGACCGCCGTGCCGAGGTCCGGCTCCTTGGCGACCAGCAGCAGCGGGACGATCGTGAGCGCGCCGGCGAGCATCAGATCGCCCGACGTGGGCGCTCCGCGCCGGTTCTCGCCGAAGAACTTCGCCAGCACGAGCGCCACGCCCAGCTTGGCGAACTCGGACGGCTGGAGGTTGAAAATCCGGAGCGAGATCCATCGCCGTGCGCCAAACACGACGGTGCCGAAGAGCAGCACGTAGATCAGGAGGGCGAGCAGCGCGAGATAAATGAAATGCGACTTGTCGGTCATCGCACGGTAGTCCACCGTGAGACAGACGAGGAACAACCCGACGCCAAGAATGATGGCGTACAGCTGAATCGTCGGCAGGCGCCAGTTGCCGGTCGTGCTGTAGATCATAGCCACCGACACGCAGCACAGCGCAAAGATCGCCGCAACCAGCAGCCAGTCCAGATGGTGATACAGACGTCGTTCGAACATTACTTGATACTTGTTGGCTCTGGGCTCTGGGCTCTAGGCTCTAGGCTCTAGGCTCTAGGAGCTAGGCTCTGGGCGCGCTCGGCCCCGCCGCCAATTCTCCAATTCCCCAATCTTCCAATTTCCCAATGTTCCAATGCTCCCATGCTCCCATGTTCCAATGTCCCAAAGTTCCCCATGTCACTGATCGGTGCCCGTCGCAGATCGCCGCGCATACGGATCCGTGTAATCGATCCTGAGATCGTCGTGCGTTGGCGGGGGCGGCAACGGCTTGCCGTCCTGCTTGGCGAAATACGTACTGAGGATGTGGCGCGCAACCGACGCCGCATTCGCACCGTGAATCCCGTGTTCGAGAAAGACAACTCCCGCAATGGTCGGATTATCGCGCGGCGCGAAGAAGACGAACCAACCGTTGTCCCGCAGATCCTTGTTGCCCTTCGCGGCGAGACGCCCGGCGTTGGATATCACCTGCGCCGAGCCGGTCTTGCCCGACACGTCCTTGCCCTCCACCCTCGCGCGGCCCCCCGTTCCCCCCGCGTTCACGACCATCCACAGTCCATCGTGAATGGCTTGAAGCTTTTCCGGTGAGACGTCGATCTTCACCTGCGGCGGCGGCTCGGGCACGGGATGCCAGCCGTTGCCTTCGTCAATCGCCTTGACCAGGTGCGGGGTGACGCGTGTTCCGCCGTTCGCCAGCGTCGCGGCGTACACCGCCATCGACACCGGCGTCACGGACACCTGCCCTTGGCCGATCGAGACCGAAATGGTCTCGCCGGCGTACCACTTGTCGTGCATTTTCTCGCGCTTCCACTGCGTGGATGGCACGAGACCCTGCACCTCGTTCGGCAGATCGATGCCGGTCATCACGCCGAGACCCAGAGCCGTCGCCCATTTGTTGATCTTGTCGATGCCTACCATGTTGCCGACGGTGTAGAAGTACACGTCGCACGACTGCTCGATGGCGTGCCGCAAGTCGATCGAACCGTGACCGCCCTTCTTCCAACACGCGAAATCGCGTCCGTAGAAGTTCGCATGGCCGTAGCACGACACGCGGAAGTCGGGCGTGATTACACCCTCTTCGAGCGCCGCCAGCGCCACCGCCATCTTGAACGTCGACCCTGGTGAATAGCGTCCCTGGATGGCGCGGTCGTTCAGCGGCCGCAGCTCGTCGGCATTCAGCGACGCCCAGGTGACGCGATCGATGCCGGCAGCAAAAGCGTTGGGGTCGTATGCAGGCCGGCTGGTAAACGCCAGCACTTCGCCGTTCCGCGGATCCAGCACCACCGCCGCCCCGTTGAATCCCGCCGCGGTAAACCCGTCTTCGGCGGCCTTCTGCAGGTCGTAGTCCACCGTCAGCTGCATGCGGCGCCCTTCGTTCGCCGGAACCTCGTTGAGCGTCCGGATTTCGCGCCCCATGCTGTTGACGACGACGCGCCGCTCGCCGTTCTCGCCCATCAGGATCTTGTTGTAGACCTTTTCGATCCCCGACTGGCCCACGATGGCCCCCGATTCCAACCCCTCCGCCGACACCTGTGATTCGCTGGCCTCGCCGACATAGCCAATCAGATGCGCGGCCATGTCGTTGGTCGGATAGCGCCGTGTGGGCACTTCTTCGACCACCACGCCCGGCAACTCGGTATCCAGCCGGCGCGCAAGGACCGCCGCGACCTGCGACAGCGTGGCGTCCTCGACCACGACGATCGGCCGGTAAGACGGATCGCGGCGATGACGGCCGACGATGTCACGAACCTCGCGTTCGTCGATGCCGGTCACCTGAGCCAGCACGCGGATAGTGTGCTCGATGTCCTTGGTGCGCTCGCGGTCGATCGAGATCGTGAACGAGCTGCGGTTCTCCACGAGGACGCGCCCGTTGCGGTCGAACATCACGCCACGGGGTGCGCGCAGCGGGATCGTCCGTTGATGATTGTTTTCCGCGAGCTCTTCGAACTTGGCGTTCTGGACGACCTGGAAGTACCAGAAGCCGAACAGCAGGCCGGTAAAAATCACGGCGATCCCGACCTGCAGCACGGTGAGCCGCCCCGACAATTTCTGGCGGTCTTCTGCGCCCGCCATCTGCATGTCAGACATTGCTAATCCAGTCTCCGGGTAATGTGCATCCCTCCGCCGCCCAACCGCGAGCTATCGGCTGAGCTCGGAAACGCTTCCGCAATCTGAAACACGATCACGCCAATCAGCGCGTTGGCCCCGCCCTCCCCGAAGATGGCGCCGTAGGGGGGCTTGCCGTAGCCGGGATCGAGCACGGAATACAGCCCCAGAAATATGATCGCATGAGCCACCGTCGCTGTGAAGAACACGACGGCGCGCGGGAACGGCCGGGCGACGATGAACTGGCTGCCCACGATCCCGGTCACAAACCCGATGACGGTCTTCGCCAGCCCTCCCACACCAATGATGCTCCGGGAGGTCACGACCCCGGCGCCGATGGCGACCATCGAGACGCCGGTCGCGGTCAGCGCATCCTGAGCCAGCCCCGCGACCGCACCGGCAATCAACCCCGCCGCAGGCCCCCCGGTGAGGGCGACATACACCACCGCGACGAACACGAGATCCACGAGGCGAGCACCGCTCGGCAGGAAGCGTGTGATGGTCGTCTGCGCGGCAAGGGCCGCGATGATCAACAGGGCAACCCCCGCACCCCTCACGGCAGCCCCTCTGCCGTCGCGGCGGCAGGCGGAGTCGTCACCACGAGGACGTCCTCCAGACGGTTGAAATCCACTGAGGGGCGCACCCGGATCACCTTATAAATGCCGTTTCCGTGCTCGACGGTTTCCACTTTGCCGATGACGAAACCTTTGGGATAGATGCCATCGATGCCCGACGTCACCACCGTATCGCCGATCTTCACGTCGGCGGTTGCCGCGACGTAATCCATTCGCAGCAGTTCCTCGCCGGTGCCCACGATGATTCCCTGCGCGCGCGTGCGCTCGACCACCGCGCCGGCTCCGGCGTTGCGGTCGATGAGCAGCTGCACCTTCGACGCGCTCGCGGCCGGCGTGACGATGCGTCCGACGACCCCTGTCGGCGCAATCACCGCCATGTCGGTGGCCAGCCCCGAGCCGGAGCCTTTGTCGATACTGACGGTTCTGAACTCGGGGCTCGCGCCGGCGCCGATAATCGACGCGGCCACCGTCTTCAGATCGACCTGCTGCTGAAACCCGAGCAGCGTCTCGAGCTGCTGAGCGCGCTGGGCGGCTGCCCGCTCGCGCTGGAGCTGCACCTGCAGATCCGACAACTGACGCTTGAGGTCGTCGTTCTCCGCGCGGACGCCGCGCAGGTGCACGTAGCCGGTCCACATCGTGCGGATGCCGCCGGTGACCGCCGACGCGGCGCGCTGCACCTGCGAGAACGCGCCGAACGTCACCGATTCGAGCAGCGGAACGCCCGTTTTCGAATTGACCTGGGCAGAGATGAGGAGCACATGCCCCACCAGCACGGCCACGAAGAGCACCGCGGTGCGCTGGCGAATATCGGTTGCCGCCATTCCCGGCACCTAATCGATCGAGATTTTCCGCAGCAGGTTGAAGTCCGAGAGCATCTTGCCGGCGCCGAGCACGACCGACGAGAGCGGATCTTCGGCCATCGCCAGCGGCAGGCCTGTCTCTTCTCGCAGTCGTTTGTCGAGATTTTTCAGCATCGAGCCGCCGCCGGTCAGTACGATGCCCCGGTCGACGATGTCGGCCGAAAGCTCGGGCGGCGTGCGTTCGAGCGCCACTCGAACGGCGTCCACAATCACGTTCACGGTCTCGGTCAGCGCCTCGCGAATTTCCTCGTCCGTGATGGTGATGGTCTTGGGCACTCCTTCAATCAAATGCCGCCCCTTGATCTCCATCGTCATCCGCTCTTCGAGCGGATACGCGGATCCGATTTCGATCTTGATCTGCTCGGCCGTACGCTCGCCGATCAACAGGTTGTACGTCTTGCGGATGTACTGGATGATGGCCTCGTCCATCTCGTTGCCAGCCACCCGGACGGCCTTGCTGTAGACGATGCCCGCCAATGAAATGACGGCGATGTCGGTGGTGCCGCCGCCGATGTCCACGATCATGTTGCCGGACGGCTCCGTGATCGGCATCCCCGCGCCGATCGCGGCCGCCATGGCTTCCTCGACCAGGTGCACTTCGCTGGCCTTTGCGCGGTAGGCGCTGTCCTTGACGGCGCGTTTTTCGACCTGGGTGATTTCCGACGGCACGCCAATCACGATGCGCGGCCGGACCCAGACGTTTCGGTTGTGCGCCTTCTTGATGAAGTAGGTGAGCATCTTCTCGGTGACTTCGAAGTCGGCGATGACGCCGTCCTTCATCGGCTTGATGGCGACGATGTTGCCCGGCGTCCGTCCCAGCATTTCCTTGGCGTCACGTCCAACGGCTTCCACCCGTCCGTTCAACTTATTGATGGCGACTATCGAGGGCTCGTTGACGACAATGCCCTTCCCGCGTGCGTACACGCAGGTGTTCGCGGTGCCGAGGTCGATGGCAAGGTCGCTGGAAAAAAGCGAGAAGACCGAACGAAGACTCACAGACTCTCCTAACGGCAGGCCCTTCGGACCCGCCTTACGCGCAGGTAGGCTCTAGTTTTCTTCCGTCGCCAGTCGAACGCCGTTTTTGCCCGCATCCTTCACCTTGTACATCGCGGTGTCAGCGGCTTTCAGGAGTTCTTCCGACGAGCCGGCGACATCGGGCAGCGTGGCCACGCCCACCGACGTCGTCAAATGGATATTCAACCCGTCACCCGCCAGAAACGGATGCGCGAAGACGCGCTCGCGGACGCGCTCGGCCACCTGCATGGCCCCTTCGCTGCTCGTTTCCGGCAGAATCAACGCAAATTCATCGCCGCCGAAGCGCGCCACGATATCCGTTTCGCGCGAGCAGCGTTTGATGACCCCCGCCGCTTCCACGAGCGCCCGGCTGCCGCACAGGTGTCCGTGCGTATCGTTGACGCTCTTGAAACCGTCGAGGTCCAGAAAGAGAAGGGACAGCGGACGCCCGCTGCGCGACGCGCGCTTCGACTCGCGGCGCAGCACCTGATTCAGGTAGCGCGAATTGTAAAGCCCCGTCAGGTCGTCGGTGACCGACAGTTCCTGGACGTGCTGCAGCTTCATCGAGTTGTCGAGCGCCAGCGCGGGTGCTTCGAGGAGGATGCTGAGCGTGTCTTTGAGGCCGATCGGAATCTCGGGGTCGGCCGCAGACGGCGTGGGGTCGAGCGCGATCAGCACGCCGACGGTGCGCGCCCGCGCGCGGAGCGGCACCGCGACGACGGTGGCTTCGCGCTGGTCTGTGACGCGCAGGTCCGAGTGCAGGTTGGCCGTCATGAATTCTTCGTTGTGCTCAATCACCCACTCGGCAATCTTCAGCAGCGGCTCGCCGAACGGCTGCCAGGGGCCGCGCTCGGCGATCAGCGCGACGCCTTCGGGATCTTTCGACACCGCCACCGCCAGGCACGCCGCCGGGAACCACCCTTGCGCGTGCGTCAACAGCGCGTCGGCCACTTTACGCGGCTCCAGCGTCTGGTTGACCGACCGGATCAGGTCGACGAATGTGTCGCGACGGTCAAGACGTTGCTGCAGAGCCTCTGCCCCTTGGCGAAGACGGGTGGCCAGATCTGCCTGAGCGCCGCGGGGGGCGGCTGGATTCGAACGCGGTGCTCCAGGCATCGTCGTGAGAAGGCAAACTCCCGCTAAGTCCTTCTATATGACGCAAATAATATCACGTCGTCAGACCAAATTCCGGCCCCGAACGTCGTAGTTTGCAAGCGTCCGCCCCCTAGTTGCGGCGATGGATCTTCATCGCGTACGATAGTCAGCTATTTTTGTTATCGGTCCAACCTGACATTTTCTGAGGGGATCTGCACGTAATGACAATGCTCGATCGGATGCGGCGGCACAAGAGCTGGCTCAAATGGAGCCTGGCGCTCGTGTGTCTGACGTTCGTGGTGTTCTACATTCCCAGCTTCTTGAGGACGGACAACACGGCCGCCTCTTCGCCCGATCGCGTGGCCACGGTAGGCTCGAGGGCCATCGGCGTCAACGATTTCCGGCGCCGCTACATGCAGCAGGTGAACGCCTACCGCACGTCCTATGGCGCGAATCTGACCGACGCCGTGCTGCAGCAGCTCCAGGTGCCGCAGCAGGTGCTGCAGCAGATGATCGAAGAAAACGCCGAAATCGCCGAGGCGGAAAAGATGGGCATTTCGGTCAGCGACGAGGAAGTGCGGTCGCAGATCATGGCCATCCCCGGCCTGCAGGAGAACGGCCGATTCATCGGCGAGCAGCGCTACCGTGCCCTGCTGCAGGCGCAGGACCCCCCGATGACGCCGGCCGACTTCGAAGCCAACGTCCGCCAAAGCATCATGCTCGACAAGTTCCGGGCGGGGCTCACGGAATGGATGTCGGTCTCGGACGCTGAGGTCGACCGCGAGTACAAGCTCAAGAACGACAAGGTGACGCTGCAGATCGTGTCGATCCTCGCGGACAACTTCAAGAATCAGGTGAACCCAAGCGACAGCGACATCGCCTCGTATTTCGAGTCGCACAAGCAGGCCTATAAGCTGCCGGATCAGCGCAAGGTGAAGTTCGTCGCCATCAACACCGCGGACGTCGCCGCCAAGATTCAGGTGCCGCGCGCCGACGTGGAGCGGTTCTACAACGAGCATCTGGGCAACTACACGACGCCCGAGCAGATTCGCGCGAGCCATATCCTGCTGAAAACGGACGGCAAGAACGACGCGGCCGTCAAGGCAAAGGCCGAAGGCATCTTGAAGGAGGCGAAGGCTCCAGGCGCCGACTTCGCGGCCCTGGCGAAGAAATATTCAGAGGACGAGTCGAACGCCGCGCAGGGAGGCGACCTCGACTACTTCTCGCGTGGACGGATGGTGCCCGAGTTCGAAGCGGCGGCCTTCAATCTCAGTCCCGGCCAGATCAGCGATCTCGTGAAGACCCAATTCGGGTACCACATCATCAAGGTTACCGATCGTAAACCGGCCATCACTCGCGATCTGAGCGATCCGGCGCTGTACAAGGAAATCGAAACGCAGGTTCTGCACGACCTGGCGGACGCGCAGGTGAACGAACAGGCCGAGGCGCTGTCGCGTGAAGCCACGACTCCAGCAGCGCTCGACAAGGCCGCCGCGGCTCGAGGGTTCAAGGTGCAGGAAACGGGCTTCTTCTCACGAGGCGGACTGGTGCAGGAGCTCGGCCCGCAATCGCCCGTGTCGTCGATGGCGTTCGATCAGAACGAAAACGCCGTCAGCCAGCCTGTGGCAACGCCCACCGGACGCGTGCTGTTCTACGTATCCGGAAAGCGCGATTCGTATGTGCCTAAGTTGGACGAGGTGCGCAGCAAGGTGCGCGACGACCTTATTCAAGCGCGAGCGATCGACCTTGCCAGAAAGAAGGGCGAGGAGGTGGCCGCGCAGCTCAAGAATGCGCCCGACTTCGTGAAAGCCGCGAAGGCGGCCGGCTACGAGGCCATCACGACCCAGCCGATCGCCCGCGATTCGGCGATTCAGAACATCGGCAAGAGCCCCGAGATCGACGCGGTGGCCTTTTCGCTGCCCGTCGGAGGCGTCAGCGGCGTCATCACCACGCCGCAGGGAGTCGCCATCGTGCGGGTCGACGCCAAGCAGGATGTCACCGCTGCGGATCTGGCGGCCGGCCGCGACAAGTTCCGCGCCGACACGCTGAACGCACGGCGCATGCGGTTCTATCAGAGCTACATGGAAAAGGCGCGCGCCAAGCTGAAGGTGGACATCGACACGGAAGCGCTGAAGCGAGCGATTGGGTAACCGCTCGTCTCAACGCAGAGACGCAAAGACGCAGAGGGCGGTCATTGAATAGGCTCTGGGCTCTAGGCTCTGGGCGCTACGCTCTGGACCTGTCACAGCGGGTCACACCGAGAGCCGAGCTATTGGGTAACCGCTCGTCTTCTCAAAAATGACTCAGCGGCTCTGCGACTCTGCGTTGGAGCAGCAGATCACCGCAAGTAGCCAATCGGCATCAACGCCAGCGGTTCTCCCGCCTTGAACAATCGAATCGGCGCTGTCAGGATCGACAGCGCCGCTCGATTCTGCGTCCCGAATAGATCGGCCATCATCTTGAACTCGGCCTGCACCTGCGCCTGGCCGGAACTCCCGGACCCGGAAACCTGCTGCGCCAGCAGCTCGAGCAGCGACTTCCGCGCGGGGTAGTTCACCAGTTCCACGTCGGTGCCCGCAGGAATTCCCGCCTTCTGCTTCGCCAGCGCAATCGCATCGTCCAGTCCGCCGAGGGCATCGACCAGACCAATGCTTTTTGCCTGCAATCCCGTCCAGACACGGCCTCTTGCGAGGGTTTCGACGCGCTCGGCGGACATTTTTCGCGATGACGCGACTTTCTGCACGAACTGGTCGTAGAACGTGCGCAGTTCCTCGCGGAGTTTCTGGCGTTCGCTGTCGTTGAATGGCCGCACGGGCGATTCCATTTCGGCATTGCGTCCGATGCTGAGCGCCTCGATGTTGGCGCCGAGCTTCGAATAGGTTCCGCCGGTCACGATCTTTCCGCCGAAGATGCCGATCGAGCCCGTGAGCGTCGCCGGCTGCGCAACAATCTGCGGCGCCGCGACCGCCAGGTAATATCCGCCGGACGCGGCAAGATCGGACATCGACGCCACCATCGGGCGGCCGGGTTTCTGATCGCGCGTCACGACCAGCTCGCGCCAGATGGCGTCGGATGCGGTGCTGGAGCCGCCGGGGCTGTCGACGCGCAGAATGATGGCCTGGATAGAGGCGTCGGCGCGGACGGCGCGGATCGCTTCGACAAGCGTCTTCGAGCCGACCACCTCGCCATTCAGCGGATCGAACCCGCCGTCGCCGCCGGCGATGACGCCGGAGACGTAAATCACCGCCACTCGCGGCGCCCGCGACGAGCGCGCGCGGAACCGCGAGCGCGCGTAGTCTTCGCCCTCTACGGTTCCGGTTTTCGAAACGACGCCTTTGTCGTCGAGCTGGTCTTCGTACGACAACCCATCGACGAGCCCTCCGCGCAGCGCTTCGTCAGGCAGGAACGGTCCGTTGTCGATCAGCGCGCGGACGTCCTCCACGCGCTTCTTCCGTCCTTCGGCAATGCCGCGGACGAGCTGTTCGTACATGTCGTGGTTGAGCGCCTCGCTCATTTCTCGATGTGCGGGGGTGAAGGTCTTTTCCGTCAGCTGGTTGGGCGCGGTCTTGTACTCGGCAATGTGTTCGAAATCTGCCACCGCGCCTATCTTGTCGAGCGTGCCGCGCAGAAACACTTCGTAGGAGGCGATTCCCTTCACGTCCAGGGTGCTGCTCGGCATCATGAAAATGCGATCGCAGGCGGTGGCCAGGTAATACTCGCGCTCGCCGCTGTCCTCGAGGAACGCCGTGATCCGCTTGCCAGATTTCCGGAAGTCGAGCACCGCGTCGCGCAGTTCCTGCACCTTGCCCCAGTACGGAGAGTCGAACGGCGTCGGGACCAGGAGTACGGAGTCGATTCTCGAGTCGCTCTTGGCGCGGTGCAGCATATCGACGTAGTCGCGCACGGTCTGGGCGCGCACGCCTCCGGTGACCTGACCGATGACATCGTTGGGCGGCGTCTCCACGAGATTGCCGCCGACACGCATGACGAGCGTAGAGTGGTTTGGCACCGACGGACCGCGTCTGATCGCGGCCCATGTGCCGAGCGCACCGAGCAGAATCACCACCAGAAACGCGATGAAGACGTATTTGAGGACCTTCCAGAAACGTGTCATGGAAACAGTATAGGCTCTGGGGCTCTGGGCTCTGGGCTCTGGGTACGTTGAGCCGGTTCCGGCGCTGTTTGCGCATCATTGGAATGGAGGCGCGACAATCATGAGAGTCACGTTATCGCTCGCCGACCACCGGGACCGGGAAGAGATCTACACCATCCGTCACGACGTCTACGCAGCCGAGCTCGGGCAGCACAACATCAACAGTGAACGGCGGCTGACCGACAACCTCGACGACGTCAACGTTTACCTCGTTGCAAGAACCCCCGGCGGCATTATCGGGTTCGTATCCGTCACCCCACCCAGCGCCGCCGGCTACTCCGTCGACAAGTATTTCGATCGAGGCGACCTCCCCGTCACCTTCGATGATGGGCTCTATGAGATCCGGCTTCTCACCGTCACGCGGGCCCATCGCGGCGCTGATGTTGCCGTGCTTCTGATGTATGGCGCGCTCCGCTATCTCGAGTCGGCCCACGCGCGCACCGTCATCGGCATCGGCCGCGTAGAAGTGCTGCCTTTATACGAGCGAGCGGGGATGCTGCCGCTCGGCCGCCGCGTGCGATCGGGCAAGGTCACCTACGAACTGATGACCGCGTCTGTCGCCGACCTGAGGGCTCGCGCGGGCGAATTCGAACAGGTGCTCGGCCGCCTCGAACGCCAGGTGGACTGGCAGCTGGACGGAGCGCCATTCACCGACGACGGCTGTTACCACGGCGGTTCGTTCTTCGGTGCTATAGGCGATGAATTCCAGACGCTCGAGCGGCGAGCCCAGGTGATCAGCGCCGATGTGCTCGACGCCTGGTTCGATCCGGCGCCTGCCGTGGTCGACAAGATTGCCGCGTGCCTCTCATTTGCCTTGAAGACGTCGCCGCCCACCGGCTGCGACGGTATGCGGCGCGCCATCGCCAGAACGCGGGGCGTGTCTCAGGACTCGATTCTGCCCGGCGGGGGATCGTCAGACTTGATCTTCGCGGGACTTCAGAAGTGGGTGGCGTCTGATGCGCGGGTGCTGATTCTCGATCCGATGTACGGAGAGTACGCGCATGTGCTCGAGAATGTGATCGGCGCCCAGGTGGATCGACTCAATCTGCTTCGCGCGCGGCAATACGATGTGGATCCCGACGAGCTCGGGGCGTTCGCTGGGCTCGACTACGACTGGATCGTGCTCGTCAACCCGAACAGTCCCACCGGTCGGCACGTCGCGCGCGCACAACTAGAACAGGTGATCGCCCGCACTCCCGTGAGGACGCGCTGGTGGCTGGACGAGACCTACATCGATTACGTGGGCGCGAGCGAGTCTCTCGAAGCGTTCGCCTCGACGTCGCGCAACGTGATCGTCTGCAAGTCGATGTCGAAGGCGTACGCGTTGTCCGGAGCACGCGCCGCGTACCTTTGCGGGGCGCCCGAGCTGATCGCGCCGCTCCGCCAGCACTGCCCGCCGTGGTCAGTGAGCCTCGTTGGACAAATGGCGGCGTGCGAAGCCCTGCAGAATCTCGACTACTACCGCAACCGCTGGACGGACACTCACCGGCTTCGGGACGGTCTCGCCGCAAGTCTGCGGGGACTCGACTGGGACGTCGTGCCTGGCTGCGCGAACTTTCTTCTCTGTCATCTTCCGGCGGACCAGCCCGCCGCAGCCGATCTCGTGGCCGCCTGCCGCCGGCACGATCTCTTCATCCGCGACGTGTCGTCGATGGGAAAATCACTGGATCGACGGACCTTGAGGATCGCGGTGAAGAACGAGCCGACGAATCAAAGAATGATCGACATCCTTGCAGGCGTGCTCCAAGAACGACGCGGCAGAGCCCGTGCGGCCTGAGATTTCTGCCGGTGTCGAACGTCAGGGTTCACGGACTTTCCTGCAGAGCCGCGCTCCGATCGCGCCGATCGTCGTCCGCGCGCCGTCTGAATCGAGATGCGCGACAATGGTGGGATCCTCTGCAATGAGGGCTTGCACACCAGCGGCAAGTCGTTGCTGGTCGTCGAACGTTCGCGGGTCGACGGCCACCGACAACAGCGGACGTGTCATGCCGAGAGCCTAGAGCCCGAAGCTTGGAGGCCGCAAGGCTCTTCATACGATCCTGTTGCTGAATTGTGTAATTTGCGACACGACGTGTGCGCGAACGAATGTGTAAGTCGTTGATCTGCATGAACTTCCCTGCTGGCCTGCCATTCGCACTAGTGGGCGCCCAGCAGGAGGAGTCATGCGACGCGTCAGATTCGCCACATTGATTGCTGTTGCCGGAAGTGCGCTGTGCGGGACATCCGTGTTCGCCCAGGGCAAATCCGGACAAGGCAACGCCTTCGGTCAGTCCCCCACCGTTTACGGCGCGCAGGTCGACGCGGAACGCCGCTTTCTCAACATCGACGGATTCGCATTCAACTGCATTGCGCCGCAGGTGTGGCTGTCCGACGCTCAACTTCCCGTGATTGGATGTACGACTCGCAGTGTGCGCGCCTATCTCGGACCGACGCTGCCAGCCTCGGGCACGTACCGGGTCACGATTGTGACTGGCGCGGGCAAGTTCAAGGCGCGGCTGGATGTGACGATCGGCACCAACGGCCCGAGCGGTGCGGCTGGTTCAAAAGGGGCGCAGGGACCGATGGGGCCCCAAGGTCCGGCAGGACCCGCAGGTCCGCAGGGTGCAGCAGGACCCCCAGGACCGGCAGGAGCGCAGGGTCCAACAGGACCGGCAGGACCGGCGGGCGCAATTGGACCGGCAGGTCCCGCAGGACCGCAGGGTCCGAAGGGAGACACGGGTGCCGCCGGTGCGGTAGGCCCTCAGGGATTGCAAGGTCCGCAGGGTGATACCGGGGCCACAGGCGCAACCGGCGCTCAGGGGCCAAAAGGCGACACTGGGGCAACCGGACCGCAAGGCCCTAAGGGAGACAAGGGCGACACCGGCGCGACCGGTGCGGTTGGTCCTCAAGGCCCCCAAGGTCTTCAGGGAATCGCAGGCGCAACAGGAGCGCAGGGTCCCAAGGGTGATAAGGGTGACAAGGGCGACACCGGCGCGACCGGAGCGGCGGGCCCCCAGGGGCCTGCAGGGGTCGATGGTCTCCCGGGCGCGCAGGGACCGAAGGGCGACACGGGTCCCGCAGGACCGGCGGGGCCGGCAGGTGCTGTTCTTCTGGCTCAACGCTCGTGGACGAACTACACCTTGAACAGCACAGTGGACTGGGTGCCGGTGAACGGCAGCGGGTTCCAGATCACGACGAAGGGCGGCGCGCTGCTCGTGACCGGCTCCCTCGCGCTGACGGGCGTGATGGGATCCACGTCGGCGTGTGCGCCGTTCCTCAACGGTGTGTGGGCTGGTGTTGCGGGAGGGCTGCCGGACTCGTCGACGAGCGCCTATCCGGAAGGCGCGCTGAACACGAGCGCAGGGTTCACGCCGTGGAATGTTTCGCGTGTCTATCCGGGAATTCCGGCCGGCACGTATAACTTCGAGTTCCGGTGCACGAGCGATCACTTCAATCTCGCCGTCAACACGGCGTCGGCCACCTCGTGGGTCAGCGTGCTGGAATTGAAGTAAGCATCGTCTCAACGCGGAGACACAGAGGACGCAGAGAGCTCTTCTTAGATCCTCACGATCTGAGAGAAGCTCTCTCTCCTTCATGGCTACTGGCAGGACACCTGTCCTGCGCGCCCCGCCAGCGTACATCCCGCCACATTCGCCGATCCCTCGACTTTGGCCGTCCGACCCTGATCGTCCGCAAACACGGCCGTGAACGTCACCGTCGAGACTTCTGATTTCGAATCCGCATACGGCACACAGTAGCCAAGATTCGCGACCAAGTCTCGCGAGCCGCCCGCGGGGATCACCTGGCCTTTGACGACATCCGCTTGGCTGCAGTATCCGTCGCGATAGCCGCCCGCGACGTCAATAGCCAACCCTTTCAGAGTCGCGCTACTGGCCCCGCTCGTTTCGACGATTTGAAGGCTGACCGGCCAATACTCGAAATCGGAGCTACTGCTCCCGTACAGCTGCACTTTGAATGATGCAATCGATAACGCGAATGCCGGTGGTTCCTGTGCTGCCGGCGCAACCGGCGCCGCGGACGTGGACGACGAGGAAACTGGTGTCGAGGGAAGCGAAGCGCTCGGAGAAACAGGACTTGTGCGTGGATAGGTGCAACCCGCCAGGGCGATGAGCGTTACGAGCAAGAGGCTGCGGCTCATCGCATCTCCTCGTTCGCCGATGTCGTCGCCGGTTTTTCAATGGTGAGCTCAAAAGGTACGCCTTCAGGCGGCGGCGAGAAGGGATACGCGATACCAACAAGAAACGTGTCGAAGATTGATGCTTTCAGGCTCAGCTCTGATGCACCGGCCGCGCCGTAGGCGATCTCCCTGACGGAACCGTAATACGTGCCTGTCCACAGACTGAGTGGCGTGGTACCGGACCAGCGGAGTCGGATCACTGCATTCGTTTGCGATGATCTATCGACCCAGATTTCCTTGCAGGGGCTGCAGCGATACTCGCCCTCCCAGTAGCTATTTTCCAAATCGGACGAGTACGTCAGATCGTCAGCCGAAATTACACCCACGACCGGTGTATCGAACGAGACCGTCGCGGACGGTTGCATCTTGATAACAAGGCCGCTCATGGTGTCTCGTCCGTCATTCGGCATTGCCGAGGACGTAAACACATGCCGTACTTCCTGAAAAACCAAATAGTTCGATATCGCTCCGGAGACGACGAACGTGCCGTCGGGCCCGGTCGTGGTTGTTGGTCCCGTCGGGCGCGAGGAGACTGTCACACCGGGAATCGCATCACCGTTGACCTCGCGGACTATTCCCGATACGGTACGCATCCTTGGCACCTGCGCCAAGGCAGCCGGATTGCTGGTCGGGAATGTGCTCGGCGGGGAGGCCGACGTTGGGAGTGGCGGA
>JADMIO011201673.1_pt1 | contig 82237 bp, 76 predicted proteins | sample 8958161 | NCBI WGS metagenome assembly JADMIO01 (sample SAMN16585339, study PRJNA669376) | soil metagenome | isolation source: Crop rotation soil | place: USA: Cullars Rotation, Alabama | collected 2011
CGCGACAACTTGTCCACGTGGAATTCTAAGCTTAGGATCCCAATGTGCTGGAAAGAAGCTCGCCGGTGGCGATTTCGATGTGGTGCTGCCAGGTTTGCATCGGACGGACGAAATCGGCGACGTCGCCAAATCGGTGGAAGCATTCAAGGTCTTGGCCGTCGAGAAAGCGCGGCGGGAAGCTGACGAGGTCATGCGGCGCCAGAAGGCCGAGGCCGATCAGCAGGCGAAGATCGCCGATGAGCGCGCACAGGCCGCAGCCGAACAGTCTCAGGCGATGCGTTCGCTGGGAGAGGGGCTCGGTAAATTGTCGGAAGGCGATTTGACCTTCCGTCTGCCGGAAGAGTTCCCGGAGGCCTATACCCAGATCAGGGACGATTTCAATTCGGCCATGACCGGCTTGCACGAAACCATCCGTGCCATCGCGGAGGCATCACGCGAAGTGTCCAATGCGGCGGCGGAAATTTCCACGAGCACGACCGATCTGTCGCAGCGCACGGAAGAGCAGGCCGCGAGCCTGGAGCAAACCTCCGCGTCGATGGAAGAAATCTCGGCGACCGTGAGAAAGAACGCCGAGAGCGCGCAACACGCCAATTCCCTGACCAAGGGCACCTGGGACGTCGCAGACCGCGGCGGGAAAGTCGTTTCGGATGCCGTCTCGGCGATGGCCCGCATCGAGGAATCCTCGGGCAAAATTTCCGATATCATCGGCGTCATCGACGAGATCGCGCGCCAGACAAATCTTCTGGCGCTCAATGCCGCGGTTGAAGCCGCGCGTGCCGGTGAGGCGGGCCGTGGTTTCGCGGTTGTCGCGTCTGAAGTCCGCAGCCTTGCGCAACGCTCCTCGCAAGCGGCGAAGGATATCAAGGATCTGATCGTCAGCTCATCGGGGCAGGTTCGCGAAGGTGTGGATCTCGTCAATCGCGCGGGTTCGTCCCTGACCGAGATTGTCGGATCGATCAAGCAGGTCGCCGCTATCGTGTCGGAAATTGCCAATGCCAGCGGGGAACAGGCGTCTGGTCTCGACCAGATCAACAAGGCCCTGCACCAGATGGATGAAGTGACTCAGCAGAACTCGGCGCTGGTTGAGGAGAATGCCGCCACCGCCAAGACGCTGGAAGATCAGCAGGGCTCGATGATGGAGCGGGTCAGCCTGTTCCGCCTCGGTGAGACAGATGACACGCCGGTGGTGCGGCAAGCGCCTGCAAAAGCCAAAGCGCCGATCGTCCGCCCAACCCGCGAGCCGCGGCGTAGTACAGGGGGACGGCCATCCGGCCGCGTGCAAGGCGCCACGGCGCTGGCCGATGATCCCGATGACTGGAAAGAATTCTGAGACAATGCGGGGAGAAATCCCCGCATTCTTGTTTTAGGCGTCGACGCTCGCGGAGAGCGCGTTTTCCTGGATGAAGTCGCGGCGCGGCTCGACAAGTTCACCCATCAGCTTGGTGAATACGTCGTCGGCCTCGTCAGTCTCCTTGATCCTCACCTGCAGCAGCGAGCGGACATTGCTGTCGAGCGTGGTTTCCCAGAGCTGTTCCGGGTTCATCTCGCCCAGACCTTTGTAGCGCTGCATGGTGATGCCCTTGCGGCCGACACCCGTGACGGCCTCGAACAGGCTGACCGGCCCGTGGATCAGCACGTCCTCGCCCTTGCGGCGCAGGCTGGCCGGCGGCGTCGGGCGCGGATAGGTCTGCTGCAGGGATGCCGCGTATTCATCGAGTTTGCGGGCATCGGCCGAGCCGAGCAGGGCCTGGTCGATAATCGCCGCTTCCTTCACGCCGCGCACCGTGCGCTCGAAATGGAAGCCGGCTTCATCGAAGGTGCCCTTCCAGCCGCGTTCGGTTTCGTCCGACAAAGCGTCAAGGCGCTTTGCGATATAATCGGCTGCCGCATTGGCGGTCTTCTGATCGCCCGAGACTTCCGGCCGTAACACGCCGGCGATCGCGGCTTGCTCGATGACCTTACGGTTGTAGCGGCTGTGCAGGCCGTTCAGCAGGCTGCGGATCATGCGCGCTTCCTCAACGAGTTTGCGCAGATCGTTGCCGCCGCGGCTTTCGCCGTTTGAAAGCGTCAACACGGCTTCCTCGAAGCCGCTATCGATCAGGTAATCCTCAAGCGCGCGTTCGTCCTTGAGATATTGCTCGGACTTGCCGCGCGAGACTTTGTAGAGCGGCGGCTGCGCGATGTAGAGATGCCCGCGCTCGATCAGTTCCGGCATCTGCCGGTAGAAGAATGTGAGCAGGAGCGTACGAATGTGGGAGCCGTCCACGTCCGCGTCCGTCATGATGATGATCTTGTGATAGCGCAGCTTGTCGGGATTGAATTCTTCCCGGCCGATGCCGGTGCCGAGCGCCGTGATCAGCGTGCCGATTTCCTGCGACGACAACATCTTGTCGAAGCGCGCGCGTTCGACGTTCAAAATTTTGCCGCGGAGTGGCAGCACCGCCTGGAATTCGCGGTTGCGGCCCTGTTTCGCGGAGCCGCCTGCAGAGTCACCCTCGACGATGAAGAGTTCTGATTTCGCCGGATCGCGCTCCTGACAATCGGCGAGCTTGCCGGGCAGCGAGGACACGTCGAGCGCGCCCTTGCGGCGGGTGAGTTCGCGCGCCTTGCGCGCCGCTTCACGGGCGGCGGCCGCTTCAACGACCTTGCCGACAATCGCCTTGGCTTCGGCAGGGTGCACTTCGAACCAGTCCTGCAAAGCCTGATTGATCACGTTCTCGACCACCGGGCGCACTTCCGAGGACACAAGCTTGTCCTTGGTCTGTGACGAGAATTTCGGATCCGGCACCTTGACTGACAGAACTGCCGTCAATCCTTCACGGCAATCGTCGCCGGTCAGCGTGACCTTTTCCTTGCGACCAACGCCGCCGGTTTCGGCATAGCTTGTGACCTGGCGCGTGAGCGCGCCGCGGAAGCCGGCAAGATGGGTGCCGCCGTCACGCTGGGGGATGTTGTTGGTAAAGCACAGGACGCTCTCGTGATAGCTGTCGTTCCACCACAACGCGCATTCCACGCCGATGCCATCGCGGTCGGCCTTGATCATGATCGGCGCTGGAACGAGCGCAGTCTTGTTGCGATCGAGATATTTCACGAAGGCTTCGACGCCGCCGTCGTAATGCATCGCTTCGCGCTTTTCGACGGCGTGGCGCATGTCCGACAGCGTGATGGTGATGCCTGAATTCAGGAAGGCGAGTTCGCGCAGGCGATGCTCGAGCGTCGCAAAGTCAAACTCGACCATGGTGAATGTCTTGGGCGAGGGCAGGAAGCTCACTTGCGTGCCCTTCTTGCCGTCGGCCTTGCCGGTCAGCTTCAGTGGAGCAACCGCGACACCGTCGCGAAATTCCATCGCGTGTTCTTGTCCGTCGCGCCAGATCGTGAGCTTGAGCCAGGTCGACAGCGCGTTCACCACCGATACGCCGACGCCGTGCAAGCCGCCCGACACCTTGTACGAATTCTGGTCGAACTTTCCGCCCGCATGCAGCTGCGTCATGATCACTTCGGCGGCGGAGATGCCTTCGCCTTTGTGAATGTCGGTTGGAATGCCGCGTCCGTCGTCCTTGACCGTGCAGGACCCATCCGGATTGAGCGTGATGGTGATTTCCTTCGCATGGCCGGCCAGCGCCTCGTCGACGGCATTGTCGACGACTTCGTAGACCATGTGATGCAGGCCGGAACCGTCATCCGTGTCGCCGATATACATCCCTGGGCGCTTGCGAACTGCGTCGAGACCTTTGAGGACCTTGATCGATTCCGCATCGTAATCGGACGGATTTTTTGCAGGCTCGCGTGCCGTTTCGGCCATGAAGGGCGCCTTCGAATCGCTCGAGGAAATCGGTGTGAGGTTGAACGTGGTGTGACACGAAAAAAACGTGCCGTACAGCCCAATTTGGTAAGGCATAAGTAGTTGCGATTTAAAGGTTTTCAAGCCTCAAAGCGGCTGAATTTGGGGCGCAAAACAGGCCCTGAAATGACGCCGACTCAGCTGTCTTTTTTCTCTTTTTTGGGCAGCTGATATTTGGGGTCCGGCTGGTATTGCGGGACAGGTTTTGCAAAGCCCGCCATCGCCGCGGCCCAGACTTCCACGCGCAATGCGTCCTTGCGAAGGCCGTCTATGGCCTCCTGCAGACGGCGATAGATGTCTTCCCTCACGGGGTCCTGCGCGGTCATGGCTTCGCTCCTCTCCCAGAGCTAAAGCAGAGCGATGATGGATGTTCCGGCCATTTGGGCGAACACTTTTGCCCCGAAGGTGGAACCCAATGGGCGTTTGCCCTCTGCGTCAGGCCGCGCGGTTTGCTTTACCGCCGCTGATTTCGAAAATATCCGCGCGTTGTTTGATATCGGCGAAGGCCTGCGGATCGGCGCCGGTCATCCAGACCTGCGCGCCGAGCGCGTCGAGCGAGGCGTATAACGCGCTCCGTCGCGATGGATCGAGATGCGCGACAATTTCGTCGAGCAGCAATATCGGCGAAAAGCCGGTCATGTCGGCGATCAGGTTGGAATGCGCAAGAATGAGCCGGATCAGCAATGCTTTTTGCTCACCGGTTGATGCATCCGCCGCGGGAATACCCTTCGGCCCATAGGTGACAGCAAGATCGGACAGGTGAGGTCCGTCGAGCGTGCGTCCCGCAGCCGCGTCGCGCGTGCGATTGTTTTTTAGCGTGGTGCGATAACGATCCTCCACGTCGCCGGCGGGAGACGTCAGCAGCATTTCCTCCATCCATCCGGCGAGTGCGATTTCCGCAAACGGAAAGGCCGGATCGATCACCTTGCTGGTGGCGAGCATGCCTTGCAGGCGTCGGACCGTTTCAGCGCGCTGCGCCGCGACTGCGATCGCGAGCTCCGCGGTTTCATGCTCGATGGCGTCCAGCCAGTGCGGATCGGGGGACTGGTCTTCCAGAAGCCGGTTGCGCGAGCGCAACGAACGATCCAGAGCGGAAACGCGGCTCGGATGGTCGGCGTCGACCGCCATGACCAGACGATCCAGAAAGCGCCGGCGTTCGGAAGCAGGGCCGGAGAACAATCCATCCATTGCCGGCGTAAGCCAGATCGCGCGCAGATGATCGGCGAAGGCCGCAGCCGATCCAACGGGCTCGCGATCGATCCGGCTTTTGCGGGTTGTTTGCGTCTCGCCCGGCTCGATCCCTGTCCCAAGCGTGGCAAGACCGAGCGCGCCCTCGACCTCCGCTGAAACCGCCCAGGAACGCTCGCCTGCGGCGGCGTCCCCGGCGCCGTAATCCTCAAAGAACGCGACTTCTTCCAGCGTCGCCCGGCGCAATCCGCGGCCCGGAACCAGGAAGGAGATGGCTTCCAGAAGATTAGTCTTGCCCGCGCCGTTTGCGCCGACCAGCACCACAAGGCCGGGTCCCGCCGTCAGGCTGGCCGCGCGGTAGCTGCGGAAATTGGTGACGCTGAGGCGAAGAACGCGGGCGGCGGTCATGACGGTGCTTAGCTATTCCCTGATCTCCCGATCGGGGAGAGGGGAAAGCACCTCACACCCGCATCGGCATCAGGACATACAGCGCGCCTTTTGCGTCCTTGTCCTGGATAAGCGTCGGGGAACCCGGGTCGGACAATTTCAGCAGCGCGGTCTCTCCCTCGATCTGCGAAGCAATATCGAGCAGGTAGCGCGAGTTGAATCCGATATCGAGCGGATCGGAGTCGTATTCAACCTCGATCTCTTCGGTGGCGCTTCCGGAATCCGGGTTGGTGACAGACAGCGTGAGCTTGCCGCCGGTCAGCGCAAGCTTGACGGCGCGGCCGCGTTCGCTGGAGACCGTCGAGACGCGATCGACCGCGTGTTCGAATTCGCTCTTGTCGACTTTCAGTTCCTTGTCGTTGCCGAGCGGAATGACGCGCGCATAGTCGGGGAAGGTGCCGTCGATCAGCTTGGACGTCAGAACGACGTCTCCGATGGTGAAGCGGATCTTGGCCTGCGACAGCTCGATGGCGATTTCGGCTTCGGTGTCTTCGATCAGGCGCTGAACTTCACCGACGGTCTTGCGCGGCACGATCACGCCCGGCATGCCCTTGGCGCCGGACGGAATGCCGATTTCGTATTGCGCAAGGCGATGGCCGTCGGTTGCGACCGCGCGCAGCGTTTCGGTTTTCCCGGTGGTCGCGGCGTGCAAGTAGATGCCGTTGAGGTAATAGCGAGTTTCTTCCGTGGAGATCGCAAACTGCGTCTTGTCGATCATGCGTTTGAGATCGGCGGCCGGCATCGTGAACTTGTGCGTCATGTCGCCGGCATTCAGATCCGGGAAATCGCTTTCCGGGAGCGTCTGCAACGTAAAGCGCGAGCGCCCGGCGCGGATTGTCAACACCGCACGATCGCCGCTTGCCTCAAGCACGACTTGCGAGCCGTCCGGCAATTTGCGGACGATGTCGTAGATCATGTGCGCGGGAACGGTGGTCGAGCCGCCTGGTGAAACTTCGGCGGCGATCGTCTCATTCACTTCGAGATCGAGGTCGGTCGCTTTCAGTCCGAGCTTGGACTTCTCCGCCCGGATCAGGACGTTGGCGAGGATCGGAATGGTATTCCGCCGCTCGACCACGCGATGCACGTGGCCCAGGGATTTCAGTAACTGCGCGCGCTCGACTGTGACCTTCATTTGCGTAATCCCGCTTGGGGAAGGATGTCCGGCCCCAAGGCCCCCCGGTGACGATAACCCCGGCCGTCAGCGGTCAAGCAGACGGCCGGGGGGACAGAAATTGGCGCGACAGATCGGTTTCGGCAAGCCTTTTCGGGCCTTGCTTGTCCCGAGCCTTATTCCTGCAACTGCCGTTTCAGGATGTCGATCTCGTCCGCCAGGGAATTGTCGTTTCCGACCAGCCCTTCGATCTTGCGGACGGCATGAAGGACCGTGGTGTGGTCCCGGCCGCCGAAACGCCGGCCGATTTCCGGCAGCGACCGCAAGGTCAGCGTCTTTGCGAGATACATTGCGACCTGCCGTGGCCGGACAACATTGGCCGTCCGGCGGGACGACAAAAGGTCGCCCCGGCTGACATTGTACTGCCTCGCCACCACGCGCTGGATGTCCTCGATCTTGACCCGCTTTGGTTCTTGCGGGCGGATCAGGTCGCGGACTTCGCGTTCGGCCATTTCGAGCGTCACGGGCTGTCCGGTCAGCTTGCTGTGGGCAAGCAGGCGATTGAGGGCGCCTTCAAGGTCACGTCCGTTATGTGTCACGGACTTGGCAATGAAGGAGATGACCGCTTCCGGCACGTCGAAGCCGGCGTGATGAGCGCGTGCCGCTGCGATGCGGCTCTTGAGGATTTCGACGCGCAATTCCTCGCCCAGCGGGCCCATTTCGACCACCAGACCGCCGGCCAGACGCGAACGGACGCGATCATCGAGGCTTTCCAGCTCCGTCGGCGGCCGGTCGGCGGCGATCACCACCTGGCGGCCTGCGTCAATGAGCGCGTTCAGCGTGTGGCAGAACTCGGCCTGCAAATTCTTGCCGGTCAGGAATTGCAGATCGTCGATGACAAGCACGTCGATGCCGCGCAGCGCCTCCTTAAAGGCAAGTGCGGTCTGTGTTTTGAGCGCCGAGACGAAGCCGTACATGAACTTCTCGGCGGTTAAATACAGCACCTTGCGTTCGCCGCCGGCATTGCCGGCCCAGGTAATTGCGTGCAGCAGATGGGTTTTGCCGAGCCCGACGCCGGCGTGGATGTAGAGCGGGTTGAACATCACAACGTCGCCGCGCCGCGCCACGGCCACCTGTTTGGCCGCCGCTTGGGTGAGCGTGTTTGAACGTCCGAGCAGGAAGCTGTCGAATGTCAAACGCGGGTCGAGCGGCGAGCCGCCGAGCGCCTCATGCGCAGCCGATACTGGCGCGATCATGGCGCGCTGTTCGCCGTTATGTCCCTTTGCCGCCTGCGTCTCATGGCCCTTGGCGGAGCTCTCATTGAGCGTGGCCTTGGGCGGGTTCGGACGCAGCACGGCCGAGCGCACCGTCACTTCAATGCGGCGCACGGTTTCTTCTTCCGCCTGCCAGCAGCTCAGCACGCGATCGGTATAGTGTGATTGAATCCAGCTTTTGAGAAACCGCGTCGGCACCGACAGCTTTGCCGTGTCGTGTTCGACCGATTCCAAATCCATTCTCGCGAACCAGCTTGAGAAGATGTCGTCGCCGACTTCTGCCTTCAGCCTGCCTTTAACTCGCGACCAGCGCTCCTGATCCATGCTCGTCATCTCGGTGCCTCTCCCGAATGTCGAAATTCCAAAAAGTGAGAAACGGCCCTTGCCGTTTTTGGCGCTGCATCATTCCGTCGATGGTTGCTCTGCCGCCACAAGGGCGCTGGTTTTAAAAAACCGGGCAACGCTTATCGGTTGGAAGTGATGCGCGCCGTCTCATCTCTTCGGAGGAGAGGCCGTGCTGTGCGAGCCGACAATGATGTTCGAGAAGTTTCGGCTGGGTGCCTGATTTGACTTGTCGTTGTAATCGAGCCCGACCGAAAAGGCGGTATCTCTTGTTTGTTCCGTCGTCATAATTCCCCCTCCCATCCGCGCTTTCGCGTGGTGGACCGCTTATTTTAGACGTTTAATTACCGGGAGCCTTGTTTCGCGACATCGTCGAGACGGTGGCGCAAATATCAGCCGTTCATTTTACGCAATACGATCTTCGCCGATCTAACTTCGATTCTGAGAAATCAAGACACATGTCGCCCGCTCTCATCTTCGATGAGTTTCGAATGAAGACCATTTACTGAAGGCCGCCGCTGGCGCGGCAGTGATTTAAAAATACACACGCTCCCCCAAAGCGCAACGGATTTCGTGCGTGTTAACGCGATCGTAATTCGGGTGTGTCGTTCGGGTCAGCCCGCGTTACTGCGCCTTTGTGCAAAGTGTCATGACAACGTCTTGAATCGTCGCGTTGTTTTTCAGGAATGTTTGGATCGCCGCGATATCAGGCAAAATGGCAACGTGCGACATTTGCTGCGTTCCCGAATGGTGCGGGAAGGTGGGATTCAAAGTCCCTAGGCTGCTATGCGCTTAAGCTGTTCTTGCAGCGTTGCTTTTCTTGATCGAAATTTCACGTAACCCTTGTGCCGCAACGCCATCCTTCATCTCACGGATGCCTTGCAGGTGGCATCAGATCTGTGCTGGCAGCTGTCCGGATACAAAAAAGCCCGGCTCTCGGCCGGGCTTTGCAGAAAACAAATTCCCTCTCGGGAATTTTACTTGAGAATCTTACTTGGCGATCTTCGCAATCTGATGGGTCAGTCGTGAAATTTTGCGGCTGGCCGTCTTCTTGTGAAGGAGACCCTTCTGGCTCGCCCGCATCACATGCGGCTCTGCGCTCTGCAGCGCGGCGAGTGCGGCAGTGCGATCGCCACTTGCGATCGCCTCTTCGACCTTGCGAACATGCGTGCGCATGCCCGAGCGGCGGTTCTTGTTGATCTCGGTGCGGCGCGCGATCACGCGCGTCTTTTTCTTGGCGGATTTCGTGTTGGCCATGAGCCCTCTATGCGGCGCAATTTGCCCGATCGGTGCGGCGCCGGATTGGTGTGTGAAATAATGCGGCGGCCCTAAAAGGCCGCCGCGTTCTGGCCCTGCTTATAGTCAGGTGGCCGAATTCCGTCAACGTAACAAAGGCCTGCTTTTTGAGCCCGTCAGGCCACCTTTTTGGCCTTAACCGCGTCATATCCGGCCAGAACCGCGGCCTTATCGGCGGCTGAGAACGGGGCCAGGGGCGGATTCACCCGCGCCAAAGCCGGGTCACCATGGATGTGGGCCAGGAGGGCTTTCACGCCCGACACCAATGGGCGCCCGTCGAACAGTTTACGGATCGTCACCGCCTGATCGAGAGCGGCCTGATCGCCCTGATGCCAAGCGCGGGCGCAGAGGTCGGCATTGCAGTTTGCCGTGGCCGAGATGCAGCCGGCAAACGCACCGCTGCGCGCTTCGATCAGTGCCGCCTCATTGGACGGGAACACGGCGAAGCCAGGCGCAACTTTTGTGGCTTCACGTGCAAACGGCATGTCGCCGGAGGAATCCTTCAGCCCCACAATCCGTTCGCCGAAAGCATCGATCAGCCGTTTGATCAATGCGATATGCCACGGCAAGCCGGATTGCGCCGGGAAGTGGTAGAGATAAATCGGGATCGGCTTATCGGCCGTGGCTTTCACGATCGCATCGACATAAGCGACCAGACCGTCATCCGGCACGCCCTTGTAGTAGAAGGGCGGAAGGATGAGCGCTCCGGCAAAGCCGAGTTCGGCCGCATGGCGTGTCAGGGCGACGGCATCTGCAACAGCAGCCGCACCGGTGCCGACCATCAGGCGATCCATCGGCATGCCGGTTTCGCGATAGCCGGACATCAGTCCCATGCGCTGCGCGAGCGAGAACGATGTCGCTTCGCCGGTCGTGCCCAGCACGTTCAGTCCATCGCAGCCATTGTCGAGCAGGTATCGCGCGAGTTTCAATGCGCGCTCCCGATCGGGTGCTCCCTTGTCGTCGATGGCGGTTGCGACTGCGGCAATCACGCCGCTCAAAGTAGTTTTGGACACGATTTACTCCCGTTGCGGCTAACCGTTGACGTTGAAGGCGGCCAGCGCCGCCATATTCACCAGGTTGGAGTCCTTGGCGCCCAATTGAACGATCTGGACCGACCTGTCCAGCCCGACCAGAACCGGCCCGATGACGGTCGCTCCGCCCAATTCCTGCAGCAGCTTTGTCGAGATCGACGCAGAATGGAACGCCGGCATGACCAGCACATTGGCCGGGCCCGACAGGCGGTTAAAGGGATAGGCCGCTGCAGCTTCCGGATTGAGAGCGACATCGGCGGCCATCTCGCCGTCATATTCGAAATCGACCCCGCGCTTGTCGAGAATGCGGACGGCCTCCTGCACATGCGCGGAACGCTCACCGGGCGGATGGCCGAAGGTTGAGAAGGCGAGCAAGGCAAGGCGTGGCTCATAGCCGAGACGGCGTGCAACGCCGGCAACCTCGACCGCAATATCGGCAAGTTCTTCGGCCTTGGGCATTTCCGTCACCGCGGTGTCGGCGACGATTACGGTGCGCCCGCGCGGTGCGAGCACAAGCGATACGCCGATCACCTTGTGGCCTGGCTTGGGATCGATGCAGCGGCGCACGTCCTCAAGGGCCACAGAGAAATTGCGGGTGACGCCGGTCACCATCGCGTCGGCATCTCCGAGCGCCACCATGCAGGCTGCGAAGTGATTGCGGTCCTGGTTCACGAGGCGCTGGCAATCGCGGAACAGATAGCCCTGGCGCTGCAGGCGTTCGTACAGATAGGCTGCATAATCGGCATTGCGTGTCGACAGCTTGGCGTTGGCGATCTCGATCTTGCCGCCGAGCTCGATGCCGAGGCTGGATGCGGCCTCGCGTACGCGATCCTCGCGCCCAACCAGAAGCGCTGTCCCCAAGCCTTCGTTGACGAAGGCTGCGGCGGCGCGGATCACTTGCTCCTCCTCGCCCTCGGCAAAGGCAACACGCTTGGGCGAACGTTTGAGCCGCTCGTAGACCCGCTGCAGGACACCCGCCACCGGATCGCGGCGTGTGCGCAATTGCTGACGATAGGCGTCCATGTCCAGGATCGGCTTGCGCGCCACGCCCGAGTCCATTGCCGCTTTCGCGACCGCAGGCGGAACATAAGAAATCAGGCGCGGATCGAACGGCACGGGAATGATGTAGTCCGGCCCGAATTTAGGCCGCGCGCCATAGGCGGCTGCGACTTCGTCCGGCACGTCTTCGCGCGCGAGCGCGGCCAGCGCTTTCGCAGCGGCAATCTTCATCTCCATATTGATGGTGGTCGCGCGCACATCGAGCGCGCCGCGGAAAATGTACGGAAAGCCGAGAACGTTGTTGACCTGGTTCGGATAGTCCGAACGCCCGGTCGCCATGATGGCATCGTCGCGCACTTCTGCGACTTCCTCGGCCGTGATCTCCGGGTCCGGATTGGCCATGGCGAAAATGATGGGCTTGTCGGCCATCGACTTCACCATGTCCTTGGTCACCGCGCCTTTCGCGGACAAGCCAAAGAATACGTCAGCGCCTTTCAGCGCATCAGCCAACGTTCGGGCCGATGTCTTGACCGCGTAGCCCGACTTCCATTGGTTCATGCCGTCCGTGCGGCCCTCATAAATCACGCCTTTGGTGTCGCACAGGATGAGGTTTTCCGGACGGAAGCCGATCGAACGCAAAAGTTCGAGTGAGGCGATGCCGGCAGCACCCGCGCCGTTGCAGACGAGTTTGGTTGTTTCGATCTTGCGGCCGGTCAGATCCAGCGCATTCAGCAATCCCGCGGCGGCGATGATCGCCGTGCCGTGCTGGTCGTCATGGAACACCGGAATGTCGAGCAGCTCGCGCAGCTTTTGCTCGATGATGAAACATTCCGGTGCCTTGATGTCTTCGAGATTGATACCACCCCAGCCCTTGCCGAGCAGCTTGACGCAATTGATGATCTCGTCGGGATCTTCGGATGACACTTCGAGATCGATGGAATCGATGTCCGCGAAGCGCTTGAACAGAACCGCCTTGCCTTCCATCACCGGTTTTGCGGCCAGCGCGCCACGGTTACCGAGGCCCAGAATGGCCGTTCCGTTGGTGATGACGGCGACGAAATTGCCCTTGGTCGTGTAGTCGTAGGCCTTGCTCTCGTCTTCGGCGATCGCCAGCACCGGGACGGCAACGCCGGGCGAATAGGCCAGCGACAAATCGCGCTGCGTCGCCATCGGCTTGGTGGCCACGACTTCGAGCTTGCCCGGCCGGCCTTCAGAGTGGAACAGCAGGGCTTCCTGCTCGGTAAATGTCGGCCTGTTGCTGCTGCCCTTGGATTTTGAAGGCATTTCAACTCCCTAAAGCGGGGAACCCGCCGGTGGTGACGTTAGCGGAATAAAACGGGTCTGCTCAAGGGACGGGCTCCGACCGGCGCGACAACCGGGTGATGCCGCGACTGTGAACCACGGCTATGTTGAACCCGACTGAAGTGGAGGCTAAGCCCTCGTCCTGATCCGCCCCCTTCGATGCAAAATTGATTTGGCCCCTTCCGATGATCCGTTTTCTGTTTCGCTTTATTGGTGTTCTTGTTCTTGCTATCGCCTTTATTCTTCTTGTTTACGATGGCGCGAAGTCGATCGCGGATAGCCGCGTCTACATCTACAAATTGGGACAGCTCTGGACCGACGTCAGCGCAAGCAGCCTGCAATCGTTGCAGGCCGCAATTGAAGCGCATGTATCGTGGCTCTGGAACCCGATCATCCTCACGCTGCTGGAACAGCCGGCCTGGCTGGTCTTCGGCGTGATCGGAATGCTAGCTATTCTGTTGGGGCGCCGGAAGAAGCCGCTGATCGGATATGGTCGCGACTAGTTGCCAACCGCAGCAAGGCCGGCGCGCGCGATCTGCGCGTCCTGACCCGACAGGGCGCCCGAGACGCCAATCGCGCCGATAATCTTGCCATCGATAACAATCGGAAGTCCGCCTTCGAACGGCGCGATATTTTTGAGCGCCAGGAGGCGTGTGCCGGCGCCGCCGGCAGCGATGGCATCCTCCAGCGCTTTCGAGGGAAGCTTGAATGCGAGGGAGGTCTGCGCCTTGCCTTCCGATGCAGAGATCGAAGCAAGCTGCGTATTGTCGAAGCGCTGCATCATGACCATGTGGCCACCGCTATCGATGATGGTGATCACGACCTGCCAGCTATTCTTGTTTGCTTCCGCCTCGGCCGCCGACATGATTTTCTTGGCCACGTCGAGTGTGATCGGTGCTCCGTAGGGCGGCGGGGTCTGTTGTGCCGAGGAGGGCGCCGCGCTCAAAAACAAAGCCGCAACCGCGATCGCAAACATCTTAAACGTCATGGTGTCTCCTGTGGGCCGCTTTGAGCCCCTTGGGGCCGCCGATTCCGCGCAGCATAAGGGCCTGTCCGGACAATATAAAGCAGCCCGCTCGCATAGCTGTGAACGCCTTCTCGAACGGACCGGGCGAGAGCCCCGATGCGCGACGCCCTCCTAACACATATATTGGGCGGGACATCTGGGAGAGCCGAAATGTTCATGTTCAAGAAATCCCTGTCGATTCCAAGCGCTGGCCAGGCCTTGCCAGGCCGTCCCAACCCGATCCCGACCGCCGAGACCCATTTCATCAATCATCACCCGCTCAAGGGCCCGTATCCCGAGGGCTTGGAGATGGCGATGTTCGGTCTTGGCTGCTTCTGGGGCGCGGAACGCAAATTCTGGCAATTGGGTGAGGGTGTGTATGTCACCGCTGCCGGCTATGCCGCCGGCCACACGCCCAATCCGACCTACCAGGAGGTGTGCTCGGGACAGACCGGACATAACGAGGTCGTGCTGGTCGTGTTCGATCCCAAGAAGATATCCTACGAGCAGTTGCTCAAGACTTTCTGGGAAAGCCACGATCCGAGCCAGGGCATGCGCCAGGGCAACGATATCGGAACGCAATATCGTTCCGGCATCTACGTGTTCAACGACGCGCAACGCAGGGCGGCGCAAGCGTCGAAGGTCACCTACGAGAAGGCGATTGCCGCCAAGAATTACGGCGCGATCACCACGGAAATCATCGACGCGCCGGAATTCTATTTCGCCGAGGATTATCACCAGCAATACCTGGCGAAGAATCCGATGGGATATTGTGGCCTCGGCGGCACCGGCGTGACCTGCCAGATCGGCACCGGCGTCGCAGCCTGATCTGATTTAAGTTGTTTTGACGCGGCCCGATTGACGCATGTCACGAGCCGCGTCATTTTGTTTGCTCGTTCGTTGTGCGGGGAGGGCAGCTTGCGCCGGATCGAGCTTTTACTGGAATCCATTCTGTTCCAAAGCCGCTGGCTGCTGGCGCCGTTTTATGTCGGCCTTGTTGTCGCCCTCGTGCTGCTCTTCATCCACTTCCTTCTCGAACTCGTTCATTTCGTCACCAGCATTCATATCGCCTCCGAATCCGACGTGATCCTGAGCGTGCTGGGTCTCGTCGACCTCGTGCTGGTCGGCAACCTGATCATCATTGTCATTTTTTCGGGCTATGAGAATTTCGTCTCCCGTTTTGAGGAGGTCGGACACGATCGTCCTGAATGGATGACCAAGGTCGATTTCGGGGGTCTCAAGCAAAAGCTGATGTCGTCGATCGTTGCGATCTCGGCGATCCAGTTGCTGAAGGCCTTCATGAACGTCGCCAGCTACGAGGACAAAAAGCTGTGGTGGCTGGCGGGTATTCACGTCGTGTTTCTCGGCTCCATGCTGGTGGTCGCGATTGCCGACCGGCTCGCCGAAAAAACCAAGCCCGAGGAAGAAAAGCCCCCGTCCAAGCGGCGCCGCGCGGCCTGATCAAAATCAGGGTTCCACACGCTTCAGTGAGGCTTTGTTAACCATATCGGGCGTTAATCGAGGCTCAGATTTTTGGGTCCCGGACTGAAGCCGATGCGGCGTTATTTGCGTTTTAGCCGCCTTGTTGCGGTGTTGCTGGTTGCGGCTGCGGCCTGCGGCTGTGCCCAGCGCAATACGCAAACCTACGCCTATGTTCAGCAGCCTGTGGGCGGTCCTTACGTGCCGCCGCCGCCCGGTCAACCGGTAGCGGTCGTGGCCGCCCCCACATCCTTTGCTCCCGCGCAGCCGGCCGGATTGCCGATCGAGCCTTATCTTCTGGATTCCGGTGACCGGCTGCGCGTGCAGGTCTTCGGTCAGGACGGGCTCTCTAATTCCTACATCGTGGATGCGGCGGGCAACGTCTCGCTGTCGCTGATCGGTCCGGTCGCCGCGCGCGGCGTGACTACCAGTCAGCTTGCGCAAGCGATCGCGAGCCGCCTGCGTCAGGGTTATATCCGCGATCCGCGCGTGTCGGTGGAGGTCGAGGCTTATCGGCCGTTCTTCATTCTGGGTGAAGTCAACGCGCCCGGCCAATATCCCTATGTCGCCAACATGACCGCTGAAAGCGCCGTCGCGATTGCCGGTGGTTATGCGCCGCGCGCGGACAAGAATTACGTCATCATCACGCGCAACATGGACGGCCAGATGCTGCGCGAGAAAATGCCGCTGAATTATCCGATCCGTCCGGGTGACACCGTCACCATCGGCGAGCGGTGGTTCTAAGCCGGCGTCACTTCATATTTTTTGCAAGAAAATCCAGCGTGCGCTGCCAGGCGAGCTTCGAGCTCTCGGCGTGAAAAGCCGAGCGTTCATCACAGTTGAAACCGTGGCCGGCCGAATAGACATGGATTTCGGCATCGGGACGCTTCTGCTTGATGATCTCGACATCGCTCATCGGAATGCTCGCGTCCTGTTCGCCGAAATGCATTTGCACCGGGCATTTCGGTTTCTCGTCGGCGAAGCGGACAATCTGGCCGCCGTAAAATGCAACCGCGGCCGACAGCCCGCTGAGCCGCACCGCCGACAGATACGCGATGCTGCCGCCCATGCAGAAGCCGATGACGCCGACCGGCCCCGTGGATCGCACATCGTCCGCTGCCGCCTGAATATCGAGCAGCATCTTGTCCCAATCGATTTTGGAAATGTGCGTGCGCGCATGCGCGACTTCGTCCGGCGTGTAGCCGGATTCGAAGTCACGCACGAAGCGATCGAACAAGGCCGGTGCGGTTGCGACATAGCCTGCGTCCGCGAGACGATCGCAGACATTGCGGATGTGGCTGTTGACGCCAAATATCTCCTGCGCCACCACCATGCCACCCTTGGGCGTGCCCTTCGGTTCGGCGCGATAGGCGCCGAGCTGATGGCCGTCTGATGTCTTCAGCGTGAATTGCTTGCCCAAGGTGTCCTCCGTCTTTCGATTACAGTTCGCGGCCGAGTTTGCGGTCGAGCGAGTAGGGTCCGCCGCCGCCGAGGGCAAGCGCAAATGCGATCAGCCCCCACATCAAAGGATATTCGTATCCCGGCATCGTCCAGCCGAATTTCGGCCAATACACCGAGACGATGACAAGCATTTCAATTGCGACCATCGTCGCGATGAAGCGCGTGAACAGGCCGAGCGCCAGCATGATGCCGCCGATCGTTTCGATGAAAACGATCAGCCAGGCGAGCGGCAAAGCCGGTTCGATCCCGCGTTTGGCAAGACCGGCAGCCGCGAAGGCGCTCACGCCTTGCGTGAACAGTTTCGGGAAACCGTGTGGCAGCAGCATCAGGCCGGCTGTGACGCGGATCAGTGTGTAGGAAAGCGGAACTGCCTTGTCGTAGAATGGCTGCAAGGCCGGTATCAGCAAGCGGGTCTGGCCGGTGGTGACCGGATCTCTGCTCATAATGTCCCCCCAGGATTATTCAGGCTTTAAGCGGGGGCATCCTATGGGGCCTTGTTTGCCACATCAAACGCTTGTGCAAGCAAGGTATAGGATTTTTTGCGAGCTTCATGGTCGTAGATCATGGTGGTGATCATGATCTCGTCGGCTTTCGTCGATTCCAGCAAAGGCCTCAATTTTTCCCGGATGGTCTCGCGCGTTCCCACAAACAGCCGCGCGCGGTTCTGCGCAATGCGGTCGCGGTCGACGGGCGTATAGGGATAGGCGAGCGCAGTCTCGGGGCTTTCGAAAGGCAGATAATCGCCTCGCGCACGGCGAACAAAATTCAGATCGATGCTCGCAGCGAGACGCTCGGCTTCCTCCTGCGTATCGGCAACGACCGCAGCTGTTGCGAGAATAGCGTACGGAGTTTGCAGCGCGTGCGAGGGCCGAAACCGTTCGCGATAGATGCGCATCGGAACGCTCGCGTCGTGATTTGCAAAATGATGCGCGAACGAAAAACCGGCGCCGATGGATGCTGCGAGCTGCGCGCTGTAGTCGCTCGAGCCGAGCAGGTAAATCGGCGGCAGCGATACGTCGGACGGCATCGCGCGAATGGCGCTGAAGGGATGATCCTTGGGGAAGCCGCCATTCTCGATCAGCAGCAATTCCTGAAAGCGTTCGAGGAAGTCGTCGTCTTCGCGAATATCCTGACGCCGCCTCAGCGCGACCGACGTGATTTGATCGGTGCCGGGCGCACGTCCGATGCCAAGATCGATGCGCCCCGGGAAAAGGGCTTCCAGCACCTTGAATCGTTCGGCGACCGCCAGTGGCGCATGATTGGGAAGCATCACGCCGCCCGATCCGATCCGCATGCGTGATGTGCGTGCCGCGATCTGACCGATCATGATTTCAGGAGCGGAGCTTGCGATATTCGACAGGTTGTGATGCTCGGCCACCCAATAGCGGTGATAGCCGAGCTGGTCGGCGTGTTCGGCAAGATCAAGGCTGTTGCGCAGCGATTGCGCGCCCGATCCATCGGCGACGACGGGGGACAGATCGAGGACAGACAACGCCACCATGTTTCCAACCGCATATCCGCGGCCCCGGAGGGCCGCCTGTTGTGATGCGAAGGTTATATGGGAAGGCCGCGCCGATTACGAAATCGGTGGCTTAGATCGGCGAGGAAAAAGGCGTTTCGGTCTGCAGCAGCGGCCGGAGCGTTTGCGACCGGAACAGGCCGAAGAAATCAAACGGAACGGGCGCCGGCTGTGGCCGGACTGCGACCGTGCGGGGCTTTTTGACGGTCTTGATCGGACGCTTCTTGCGAACCGTGAGCGCCTTGGCGGGAACCGTCACCGCCGCTTTGGACGTTTCGTGTTCCTTGTGGGTCTCTTCGGTGCGGGCGGCCATTTGCTGGTGCGGACGCGAAACCGGCGCTTGCGGTTCTGGTGGCGGAGCCGGCGTCGCGACAGATCCGGTCGTGTCCGGCTCGGCAGGCTTTTGCGCGGCGGTTTCTGATGTCTGCGGCGCGGTCACGGCAGCAGCATTATTCGCGGGTGCTTCAGGCGCCGCCGGCGCTTGCACAACCGGAGCCGGTGTTTCGGCGGGTGGTGCCGTCTCTTTCGTTTGATCGATCGCAGCGGCGGGCGCTGCTGTTTCGTTCGATTGCGCGGGCCGCGCCTGGTCAGGAGCGGGTGTGATGTCGCGCACTGGATTCTTGGCGACCTTGGCGCTGATCGCGAAATCAAGATCGATGGACGGTTCAAACTTCGTCGGCTCGGGCCAGTTCAGCGCGATGCGGTTGATCGGCGTGTCATCCTTGGCGTCGACATGCGCAGTCAATTGCTCGTTAATCAGACGGGAGGACGCAAAAAAACCGACGCCCACCGTGAGGATGAACGTCGAGACGACGGCTGCGATGACGATCCGCAGATCGGGCAGCATGAATCAGAGTCCTTCCACGTTCGCCCAACGGGGCGCTGCACACAGCCACACAAAATAGAAAGAACCCTGCGCGAGAGCGTAGCAGACGGCTTCGCAGCTAGGGTCTGGCCCGATGCGCGGAACAAAGTTCGCGCCAAAAAATCCCTGTGGACATTATTTTTGCTGATTCGGTTCCCTGCGTCACGCAAAGGTTTTTGGACGCAGTGATTCTCTCGGCGACCAGCGGCACTTGGGCCACACCGGTCGCCGTTCAATTACACAGAGAAAGGATGCAGCTATCGCGTGGTGGGAGCGTTCGAAGCCGAAGGACCGCGCCCGCCGGACAAGACGACAACCTTGGTGCCCACTTTGACTCGGGTGTAGAGGTCCTCGACGTCTTCATTGAGCATGCGGATGCAGCCCGACGACACGAACTTGCCGATCGTCGACGGCTGATTGGTGCCGTGAACGCGATAGACCGTCTTGCCGAGATAGAGTGCGCGCGCGCCCATCGGATTGCCGGGTCCGCCCGCCATGAAGCGCGGCAGATAGGGTTGCCGCTCGATCATTTCTGACGGCGGATGCCAGTCCGGCCATTCCGCCATGCGCGTCACGCGCTCTGTGCCGGTCCAGGTGAAACCCTCGCGGCCAACACCGATGCCGTAACGCAGTGCGGTACCATCACCGTTGACGAGATAAAGGAAGGTGCTCGGCGTATCGATGACGATCGTGCCGGCAGGTTCCTTGGTCTGGTAATTGACGACCTGCCGCCTGAACTGCACCGGCAATTCCTTCGGCTCGCCTTCCTCCGGCTGATCTTCCGGCGGCAGCGATGCAAGGTTGGTGGGACGCGCAGGATCGACGTGAGCGGGCGCGCCGCCCGGGGCGGCCTGGATCATGCCCGGCGGACGCAAGATGGTCGGTCCGGCATCGGGGCGCATGGTGGCGGAGCCCGGCGCCTCGTAAGGCGGCATCGGACCGAAACCGGGCGGGCGGCTGATGATATTGGGTTCCGGATAAGGTTCCGGCGCGTTGATCGCCGGCGGCATTTGCCGGCTGTAACGGGGATCCGCAGGATAAGGCGGGTTGTCGCGGCCGATATTCGGATCAGTCGGATAGGGCTGGCGGTCGACATACGGCGCGCCACGCGGCGGCAGGGGCCGCTGGATGTCGTCGTCATCCTCATCCGGGGCGTTGTTCATGATGCCGCCGGGGCCGGGGGCACCCCGATAGCCGCCCTGCGGGTATGTGTAGGGCGTGGGCGGGGACAGGGTTTGCGCAGCCGCATCGCCGCTCATGGCGGCCAGCCCGATCATGGCCAGAATCAATGCGGATGTGTCGCGCAATGGCATGCCTTGATGTCCCCGACAGATGAGAAACCCGATATCTTCCAGAGATATAACCGAGAGATTAGGCAGGATGAAGGCGGTCTGAGGCCTCCCTCACGCATAAGTCAGCCCGTATATATGCAGGCTGGCGACACGACCATAGCGGCACAATGTCTTTTTCGAGCCTTGTGTCTCCGTCCAGCGGCTCCTTGAAACAACGCGATGGGCGCTGCGGGCAGGCGCAACGGCTCAACTACAGCATGGCAGGATCGTGCTCGCATGCCTATTGTCAAATCGAGCCACAATGGCGGACGCAATTGTAAGATGGCGGCGAGCGTATGACATCCGTCAGTGATTGGAAGGTGCCCGCAGCGGCGCAGCCTCGGCGGGAGGATTATCGTTACGACCTGGATGCCGCCTTGTCCTCGGTGGTCGGTCTGCGGTCCATCGTTCCATCCGATGCTTTTACGGCAGAAACGCTCGGTACCGAGCGCGCGGGACATGGTGTCGTTATCCGCGATAACGGACTCATTCTGACCATCGGCTATCTGGTGACCGAGGCCGAAAGTGTGTGGCTGCATGTCGGCGACGGCCGTGTGGTCCCGGGTCACGCTTTGACATTCGATCAGGAAACCGGCTTCGGGCTGGTGCAGCCATTGGCCCGTCTCGATCTGCCGCCTTTGCCGCTCGGTCATTCTGCGTCGGTGCAAGCCGGCGACCGTGTGGTCATTGCCGGCGCCGGCGGCCGCGAGCGATCGGTCGCGGCGCGTGTCGTCGGCAAACAGGAATTTGCCGGTTACTGGGAATATGTCCTGGACGAAGCGATCTTCACTGCGCCGGCGCACCCGAACTGGGGCGGCACGGCCATGATCGGACCGAACGGCGATCTGCTCGGGATCGGTTCGCTGCAGCTTGAGCGCGGCGGCAACGCAGACGAGCATTATCTCAACATGATCGTTCCGATCGATCTCTTGTCACCGATTCTTCCCGGCCTTCTGACGACGGGACAATCCGGAAAGCCGGTCCGGCCCTGGCTTGGAATTTACTCGACCGAAGCCGAAGACCGCGTCGTCATCGTCGGATTGGCACCGCGCGGACCCGCGGCGCGCGCCGATCTGCGCACCGGCGACATCATCGTCGCGGTCGATGGCGAGACGATCAGCGATCTTGCCGGTCTCTATCGCAGCATCTGGTCGCTCGGAAGTGCGGGTGTTGAAGTGCCGCTCACCATTTATCGCGACGGCGATACATTCGATGTGCGCGTGAATTCGGGAGACCGCGCGCGATTCTTGAAGGCGCCGAAACTTCACTAACTGGTTGGGAAGTTTTGGCCGAATGATTAGCGCGCCTAACGACCCAAATTTTTTCTGATCTTGATATCGCAGAGCAAAAATTGCTCGCGCGTTTTTCAAAACTGTTGACAGTCGTCTGCTGAAGAAAATCGCATTCACGCATGCGACGCATTTGATGTATTCGAATCGTGTCGCCCATCGTGAACTGCCAAATGCATCACCGCTACGACAGTATAAATATTCCGATTGAAGTACTAAGATCTTTTATCGCGGTTCTGGAGTCGGGCGGGTTCACGAAAGCGGCGGCTCGGCTGAAGCTGACCCAGCCTGCGATCAGCTCTCAGATAAAGCGTTTGCAGCAACTCGTGGGCGGAGAGGTCTTCGCCAAGGATTCCAATTCGCTGGTTCTGACCGAGCGCGGCGAGATCGTCAGCAAATATGCGCGGCGCATTCTGGCATTCAATGATCAGATCATGCTGCTGGCGGGCGGCGGCAAAGACCAAAGACGGCTGCGGGTCGGAATTCCGAACGTTTTTTCCTCAACGTTGAGCCGCATCTGGCACGCCAGCCAAAGCATGTCACAGAGCGAGCCTGTCCAATTCGTCTGCGACTCCTCACAGGCTCTGACCAGAAAGCTGATCGGCGGCTATCTCGACGTTGCATTCATTCTCACGCCGGTCCCGCCGCAACTCAAGCCGCAGAGCATCTGGCAGGAAAAACTCGGATGGGTGTGCTCGCCCGATTTTTCGCTTGAGGCCAACGCCGCTGTCCCGATCCAGAGCTGGCCTGACACGACCTCCGACATCGTGGCGCTGAATGCGTGTGAGGAGCAGGGTCTGTCTTATTCGATCGTGTTCGAGGCGTCGGATCTCATGTCGCATGTCGCAGCCGCGAAATGCGGCGCCGGCCTGATTGTGTTGCCCGAGCGGGTGGTGCCGTCCGAACTCAGCATTGCGCGTGACCGTCATTTGCCCGAATTGCCCCAGATGACGGCGGGCGTGTATTTGCATGAAGACGCGGAAGCCGCGCGTCTCTCACCGATCGTCAATTGTCTGAATTCGGTTCTCGTGCCGACGGCATAAGGCCGGTCGTGAGCCGGCGCGTTGCACCATCATCAAGCGGAATGGCGCACCCGGCAGGAGTCGAACCTGCGACCTTTGCCTTCGGAGGGCAACGCTCTATCCAGCTGAGCTACGGGTGCGTTGCGGCCTTCATAGCCGATGCGGCGCCCGGGCGGCAATGGCGAGGTTTTAGCGGCTAGCGCAGGAACGGGTTGGTTTCCCGCTCCTGACCAATCGTGCTGGCCGGGCCATGGCCACAAATGAAAGTAATGTCATCGCCGAGCGGCAAGAGCTTGTCCTTGATGGACCGGATCAGGGTGTCGTGGTCGCCGCCGGGCAGGTCGCTGCGGCCGACGGAGCCCTGGAACAGCACGTCGCCGACGATTGCGAATTTTTGCTCCTTGTTGACGAACACCACACTGCCCGGGGAATGTCCCGGACAATGCAGCACGTCGAACGCAATGCCGCCGATATCGATTTTCTGTCCCTCGCTGAGCCACGCGTCAGGGACGACATTGCGCGCGCCTTCGATCCCGTAACCGGCGGCGGTCTGCTCAAGATGATCGAGTAAAAACCGATCCGCCTGGTGCGGGCCTTCGAGCGGCACACCCAGCTCAGCCTTGAGGTCGGCCGCGCCGCCGGCATGGTCGATATGGCCGTGCGTGAGCAGAATACGATCGACCGACATGCCGGCTTGCTTGAGCGCCTGGCGGATCACGTCGAGGTCGCCGCCCGGATCGATGACGACGCCGCGCTTGGTGCCCTCGTTCCAGATCAGCGTGCAGTTTTGCTGGAACGGCGTCACCGGCACGATCATGACGTTCAGGCGGTTGTTGTCTGACATATCGATACCCAAGAAACGGACGGGTCCAAGAAGCGGACCGGTTCAAGAACAGGCTGGTCTGGACATATCGATCGCATGCCGATCCGGCAACTGCGCGAAGCGCGGTTAGGCGTCCAAAGATTGTGGCGGTCGCTGCGTGGCTTACTTTTTGGCCAGCGCGTTCCCGACCATCATGCGGGACCAGATGCTTCTGGGGTCGATTTTCTTCAGACCGAGAATTGGCTTTTCCACCCAGTGCCAGGAGGCAAGCGCGAAGATCGGCACGATCAGCATTGACGCGGCCAGCAACGAATAGACGCCAATCCCGGGCACGAACGCGACCAGCGACTGCTGCACCGGCCATCCGTAGATATAGGTCCCGTAGGACAGGTCGGCATCGCGGCTTGCGGAGCTGAAAATTCCGTAATCCAGTCCGCCCAGAATGATGACGAGATGTGCGGTCAGGACGACATAGGACGGCGCGTCGAAAATCGTCCCGCGGCATGCAACCACCAGCGCAAGGCTGATCGGCAGATACCATGGCGAAAGCGAAATCCGATCGCGGAAGCGGAACGCAATCACGCCGATGAGGAAACAAAATTCGTATCGTCCAAGCTGGTACACCGACGAGCCGAAATGAATTTTCTCGACGAAGTATGGCGCGCTGACGAACACGGCGAGCGACAATGCGAGCGCGACCAGCAAGCTCGAGGTGCGGCGCAGATAACTGAAGCTGAAAATGATCGCCAGCACCACGTAGGCAATCAGTTCGTACTTCAAGGTCCACAACGGATTGTTGACGTCTCCGGCGATCGGAAGGTGCGAGAAGATGCCGTTGGGCGCCGTCGCGCGCGAGAATTGCACGAGCACCGTTGCCGGATAGAGCCAGGTATGCGGATCACTGAAATACTCGCGCAGTTGTGACGACGTCAGCAGCGGGCCGGCGACAAATGCAAACAGCAATCCGAATACGAAAAGTCCCGGAAAAATTCGAAGGAAACGAGCCCATGCGTAATGAACAATGTCCGGATTGCGCTCGATGCTGTTCGAGAGTGTCAGGCCGGAGATAATGAAAAACAGATTCACTGCGTGCTGGCCGAGACTGAATGGCGTCCACGACACGAGCGGTTCAACACCGCTTGTTCCAACCGGAATCGTGAACGAATGCGAGACAAGCACGCACAGCGCAGCAATGATGCGCAGAAAATTAAAAGAGTTTTTGCGCGGATCCAGAATTACCGCGAGCGTTTTTGTCGGTGTCATCCATCGTATCGATCGGTGTTCTCCGCACGTTATGTCGGGACGCCGTCGATCTCCGTTTTCTCACCGTAGAACTAACACCCGCATGCACTTATTGCGTCATCCATTCGGCGATAGCCTTTATTAACCCTAACTCGGCGCGGCCAGAATGTGTCGCGCACGAGGATGGGTCACGTTTCTTTGATTGGGAGGAAATCCTTAATTTGCGCGCGCGGGAGGCGGCGCATCGATGCTGCCGGGTTTCCCTTCGGCACCCATGATCACCACAAGGATTCGCATCAAACCTTTGCCGGTGTTGCGCCCGTTATGCGGTTCATTCATCGCCTCAACCAGCGTGTCGCCCTTGCGGTAGATGCGTTTGCCCAGCGGTCCGTAGTCGACGGTGAGTTCGCCTTCCAGCATGTAGCCGAGCATCGGAACCGGATGCGTGTGCCAGCCGGTTTGCTCGCCTGGCTTCAGGGTGATTTCCGCCGCGGTGACTTTTGCCGGCGCACCGGTCGGATATTGTATGGGCTGCCCTGTAATTGTCGTTCCGGTCGACAGAAATGTCCGGACTTTGGGCTTTGACTGGTGAAGCTTTGGCGGGGAGACGGAATTGTCCGCGCGAGCATCTGAGGTTGCGCCAATCATTCCTGCAAAAAACAACGCGGCCAAGAATGCTGCAGGCAAATGCCGTATTTTGAATTGCAGGACATTCAGCATGCTGGGTCCGGAAGTGCACGACATCCGCGACTCTCTTACAGGCAGAACGTTGCTTATCCGTTGCGCTAGTGGGTCGTCGGAGGCGTTTCGTCGGACAGGATCGCTTCCGCGAACGGAAACTCAAGAACGATATCCCCGTCCTGGTCCGTGACTTCCAGTGTCGCGGTCAGAAGATCCGCGTGCTCGCCCTGTTCGCGTAACAATTGCCGGATCATCGCTCTTGCAACTTCCCATGCCTGATCGGCATCGCGCAGCTCTTCGCCTTGCGTGTCCGGAATCAAAGTGCCGCCTATGCGGGTGTTGAAGAAATAACGGGGCATGTGACCGAGTTTTGCACAGCATATTCCGCGCGTCACTATCGCGTGGCGATATATCCGGTGCATGACAAGATTGCGCGGAAGGCCGCTTTTGGAAGCTTTTGTGATAAACGCCCGTGCAGGAACAAGTGGCGGTTGTCCATGAATGACGTGGGCGCAATCTTTGGACTTGTCCGATCGAGGTCAGTATCGGACCATTGCGCTTGATTTGTGTATTGATTTGAGAACGTACAGGTCTGGAATGGAACATCCGCGGAACGCGCCCCGCAGCAAGGTACACGAAGACTGCAGAATCTTGGGGTTAAACGGGAAGGATTTCGGATCATGCACCATGATCGATCTTTCGAAGGGCGGCGCAAAACTCAAATTCACGTCCACCGTCGATCTGCCGGATTCGTTTGTTCTCATTCTGTCGAGGAACCGATTGGTACGCCGCAGATGCAAGGTGGTCTGGCGTTCGCCCAAACCTGTCGGGCGTGTGGAACGCACGATCGGCGTGCAATTTTTTGATTCCGCCAGCTGACGATCGGATCGTTCGCGATCTTTAGTGCGTCAATATGATGAAATCGGTGTAGGCGCCGGTCTCATACCCAAGCCCCTGATCTGAAATGATCAGTGTTGCACCGGCGGTCACATATTCCGACAAGCGGTTTGTAATGTCTTGCGGCAGATCGATGCGATCCAGTGCCGCCGACGCCGCGATCGTTGGTACAGCGGGCTCTGCCGTTTTTTGAATCTGTGACGCCTTTGCGCGCACCGGCACGCGGCGACCGTAATCGTCGTAGCGATAAACAGTCTTGGGCTCGTCCACGGCGATCTTTCGATCGGCCTTCGGCAATTCTGGCGGCATGCTCATGGCGACCCAATGGAGCTTGTTCGGGCCGTCACCTTTGTCGAGCGCGGTGAAAACATGTGTTCCGAGCGGTGCAGTTTCGTCGCGGAACTTCACCGGGACGTTGAACAAGGCCTGGAAGCCCTGCCGTACGTAAAGTTGCTTGTCCTTGCGGCTGATGAAAATCGACACCGGTCCGGACGGCGCTGGCTTTTTGATTTTGCTTTCGAGCGTGTCGAAGAAGCTCGCAAGAATGGGCGATGGAATATCGGCGGCGCGCTCAGCTGGCTTTGCCGCTTCGACCGGCTTTGGCGCGGCATCCTCGGTTTTTGCTGCAGCGTGGCTGGGAGCTTCGATGGGTTTTTCCGCTTCCGTTGCGTCGCTTGCGATCTGCGTCGCCGCGGTGTTGCTCGCAACCTCTGTTTCGAGCGAGCGGCGTAGAACTGGCGGTGTTGCGTCAGCGGTTGTGACAGCCGGTTTGGTCTGAAACAGCGCCGCGTGGCTGATTTCACTTGGTGTGATGTCGTCGCGCGTGACAATGACGCGCGCGCCGAGCTTGGTCGTACGCCAGAGAAAATTTGCGAAGCTTTCCGGCAGGCGAATGCATCCGTGCGAGGCGGGGTAACCGGGCAACTGACCCTGATGCAGCGCGATGCCCGACCATGTCAGACGCTGCATGTAGGGCATCGGTGCGCCGCTATAGATGTTCGAACGGTGATGCCGGTTTTTCTGGATCACGCTGAACACGCCGGTCGGTGTCGGATGGCTGGCAGTGCCGGACGAGATGGGTGTGCGTGCAACGGGTGCGCCGTTTGAATAGAGCGTCGCGTGCTGGCTTTTCAGGGACACGATCAGAAGATGCGGGCCGGGCGGCGTCGGAGCGCTCTGCTCTTTTTTGGTCCGTTCCGGGTCCTTGAGACGTTGCCGGGCCTCACTCGGCCCGGTTGTCGCAAAAAAAGCTGAAATGATCGCAGCACAGCAGAGCAGGGCTGCTTTCTGCGAGGTCAGGTGGCGGCGGCAAAGAGGTCGGCTCATTGCAAACACTGTCAAAACCGTGCTCCCGGGGCAGGGACGGTATTCGATTTTACCCTTACGATTCCCAACATAATGTTAGTAGAACCCACTCTGCCAGGTCAGGCCGGACGCCCTTTTCGGACCTACTTTGGCGGAGTAGTGTTGCGTTAAGGTCATCTGTGCCGCTTTTGCAGGCAGCGGCGCCCCATAATCCTAAGGACAAAGCCATGAGCCAGCCCGCCGAGAAAATCGCTGTGAAACGTCCCGGTTCAATCAAGGACGCCCCCTTTAATTGGGAGGACCCCCTCGATCTGGAAAGCGAACTCACGGAAGAAGAGCGGATGGTGCGCGACACCGCGCGCGGTTACGCCCAGGACAAGCTTTTTCCGCGCGTGCTTGAGGCCTATCGCAACGAAGAGACCGATCCCGGCCTGATGAAGGAAATGGGTAGCCTCGGGCTGCTCGGCCCGACGATCCCCGAGGAATATGGCGGAGCGGGTCTTGGCTATGTCGCCTATGGCCTGATCGCGCGTGAGATCGAAGCCGTCGATTCCGGCTATCGCTCCACGCTCTCCGTGCAATCCTCGCTCGTGATGTATCCGATCTTTGCTTACGGCAGCGAAGCGCAACGCAAGAAATATCTGCCCAAACTCGCGAGCGGCGAGATGATCGGCTGCTTCGGCCTGACCGAACCTGATCATGGTTCCGATCCCGGCTCGATGGTGACGCGCGCCGAGAAGGTGCCGAACGGCTACAAGCTGACCGGCAACAAGATGTGGATCTCGAACTCGCCGATCGCCGATATCGCCGTTGTGTGGGCGAAGCTCGACGGAAAAATTCGCGGCTTCATTGTCGAGCGCGGAACCAAGGGGTTCGAGACGCCGAAGATTGAAGGCAAGCTCTCGCTGCGTGCGTCGATCACCGGTGAGATCGTGCTCGATGGCGCAGTCGTGCCGGAAGACAACCTTCTTCCGAATGCGTCGGGTCTTGCCGGTCCCTTCGGCTGCCTCAACAATGCGCGCTACGGTATTGCGTGGGGTGTGATGGGTGCCGCCGAATTCTGCTGGCATCGTGCGCGTCAATATACGCTCGACCGCAAGCAGTTTAACCGCCCGCTTGCCGCCAATCAGCTCGTACAGAAAAAGCTCGCCGACATGCAGACCGAGATCACACTCGGCTTGCACTCTGTGCTGCGTCTCGGCCGGCTGATGGAACAGGGTCGTGCTGCGCCGCCTGCGATTTCGCTGCTGAAGCGCAACAATTGCGGCAAGGCGCTCGATATCGCGCGTGTTTCCCGCGACATGCATGGCGGCAACGGCATTGCCGATGAATTCCATGTGATGCGCGTGATGTCGAATCTGGAAACGGTGAATACCTATGAGGGGACGCATGACATTCATGCGCTGATCCTCGGCCGCGCCCAGACCGGCATCCAGGCCTTCTTCTGATCTGAACCCGCATTTCGCCAGGCATCGCTTCGATGGACTTATCGACCGCCGCGATGCTTGGCGCTGCCGGCTTGGTCGGCGGCACTTTGTCGTCGATGGTCGGCGGTGCTGCGTTGATCACATTTCCCGCGCTGTTGGCTGCAGGGTTGCCGCCATTGACTGCGACCGCGTCAAACATGGTCGCGCTCACGCCGGGTAACTTCATCGCGGCGTTGACCGACCGCACACAATTACCAAAGCTTGATCGAGCTTTTATCGGCCTGGTTGTTGCGTCGCTGGCCGGCGCGGGTGTCGGTGCTGCGCTTTTGCTCGTAACTCCCGCACGCATGTTCGAAATTCTGGTGCCGGTTTTGCTGGGATTTGCGACCTTGATGGTCGCATTCGGTGACCGCATCAGCCAATGGGTGCGCGCACGCTCGATGGCCAAGCATGGCCGCGAGCCCACAGTGCGCATCACCAGCGTTCCGATATTGCTGCCGGTGTCGATCTATGGCGGGTTTTTCGGTGCGGGCGTCGGCGTCTTGTTGATCGCCGTCTTGTCGATCGTGACGGCCGGCGATTATCGCGCCGCCAACGTCACCAAGAATCTCGTCACCAGCCTGAACAGCTTTGTCGCGTCGGCATTGTTCGTGGCGCAGGGCATCGTCAACTGGCCGGCCGCGGCCCTGATGATGGGTGGCGCGCTTGTCGGCGCATTGATCGGTGCACAAATTGCCCGCCGCGCGCCGCGCGAAATCATGCGCGTCGTGGTTATCGTCGTGGGCTGCTTGCTGACCGTTGTTTACGCCTGGCGTTACTGGTTCTAATCCAGCGCCTGCGTGCGCGCGCTCAATTCCACGAGGCGCTTGGTCATGGCGCTTGTCGGATCGGAGAGCGGTGCAAGGACGGTGAAGTGATTGGCGCCGGGAAACTCCTCGTAGCGCATCTCGACCTTGTTCTGTGGCCAGCCGTCCAGAATGCTTTTTGCTTGCCGTAAAAACTCAGGCAACTCCGCTCCGCCGACGACGGAATCAAGAACGCGTTGGCCCGGCACAGACCAGAATAGCGGCGATGACGCGCGCGCCTTGGCGTCGTCGAGCTTGTAGTCGGCGTTCATGCTGGTGTGGATGAGCGGGCCAAGATCAAACAGCCCGGAAATCGAATAGCCGACAGGCGTGAGGTCTGCCGGCGCTTTCGGATCAAGCTTGCTCCAGTCGGTGGCCAGAAGCGCAGCCGTCAAATGACCGCCGGCGGAATGACCATAGACCATGATGCGTTGGCCGAAGCGCCGCCAAAGAAAGAGTGTTGCCGCGCGCATCTGCTCGATGATGTCAGCGATGCCGACCTGCGGACAAAGGTCGTAACCGGCGACGGCGACGGTGACGCCGCGCTCGTTCAAGCCCTTCGCCAGATGGCTGTGGAATTTTGGATCGAGTGCGCGCCAGTAACCGCCATGAATGAATAGCGCAAGCGGGGCATTCGCGTTCTTCGATTTGAACAGATCGATATATTGCCGCGGGCTGGAACCGTACGGGATATTGAGTTCGGCGCGACCATCCGCCGTCACGACGTCCCGGAACGCCGCGGCATCCTTCGCCCATTGCTGGAAAATCTGCGGATGTTCCGGCACTGCGCTGCGATTGTCGTAGGCCGCATTGTTATCGATCATTCAGGCAATCTCCCGCCGCGTGAAGCGGCGGGAGATTGCTCGATCGAAGACGGATCGGCAAGTGCCAGCGTTTGGGTGCTTGCTACCGTTTGATCTGCGAGCGCAGCGTGTCCTCAACGGCGCGGTCGAAAGAGTCGCCCGTCCTCGCCGGTTCTGTCTTGCGTTTCTCAGTCACGAACTGATCGCGTTTCTTCACCAGAGCCGACATCTTGTCGTTCAGCGCCTTGCGTTGCGACATCTGCTTGCCGATCGCGACCTCGCGTTCGGCGGTGGTCATGTTGCGGAAAGCGTCCGGTAGATCGTCATCGTTCAGGGACGACAATTTCTGCCGGCCGGCCACAACATCGGCCACGAGATCGCCCGCGCCGGTCACCGCTTCCGCGGCCGATGCGGTTTTGGCGCGCTTGTTGAGGTAGCTCGCCATATCCGGCGCTGCTGCTGAAGGGGCGAACATGCCACCCGTTTTGCGCTCTATGCTGGATCGCTGGGACCGGGGACCGTAAGGAATGACGGTGCCGTTCAGCTCCCGCTGCAATTCGATGATCTCGATGTCGTAGGGCGTCTCAATCACGACGATCTTGCCGCCGTCCTGCGGTATCGGAATATATTTCCCGCCACCCATCTGTGCGATCTCCCGCCAGACGCGTTCGGTGTCGCGCGCGCCGCCGGCTTGTACGGCATTGACTAGAATGTCCTTCTGCTTTGCGAGCGCGAGCACCTGCGGATATTTCATGTCCTGCGCATAATCCATGTGCGGCGGTGCGTCGCCCACGAGGAACACGATGCGGCAATGCTCATTGCCGCTCGTCCACGAAAATTTCGCAACGGCTTCGTGCAATGCTTCATTCACGCTTTCCGGCCAGTCGCCGCCGCCGCGTGCCTTCAATTCGAGAAGGTTGGCATAAAGATCCTGGATGTCGGTTGTCAGCTCGAAGCGTTTGGTCACGTATTCATCGCCGATGTCGCGGTAGGCGACGAGACCCATGCGGATCTCCGCATCCGGATTGGCATCGACGATCGCGGTCGCGATCGACCAGATTTTCCGCTTTGCGCCTTCGATGAGACTGGCCATCGATCCGGTGGTGTCGAGAACGAATGCGACCTCAACGACCGGCTTGGCATTGGCGGATGGTATGGAAAAAGACAGGCAGGCAAGCAAAAAGGCGGGCGCAAACGCCCGTGCAATCGATTTCAGCATGACTTCACCCCTCGTGAAGAATCTTCCACCGCGAGCATGTTCGGTTTGCTTCACGTCCGCCTGAGGCCGGAATTGGGGCGCAGGGCGGGCGCAATCGCGGCTGATTTCGTCTTGCAAGGCGCCTCCACGTCTTGGCGCGCGACGGGAAGGCGGCTATCTCTCGGGGCATGAAGATTGACGGCAAGCACACCCGCAGCATCTGGCTCGAGCCCGACGGCTGGTCGGTCGGGATCATCGATCAGACGTTTCTTCCGCATCGGCTCGAGAAACTTCGCCTGACGACTATTGGGCAGGCAGCGCATGCCATCAAGTCGATGCAAACGCGTGGAGCTCCGCTGATCGGCGCGGTGGCCGCGTACGGCATCGCGCTGGCGCTGCGCGAAGATGCGTCGGATGAAAATCTTGAACAGGCTTATTCATTGTTGCTGGCGACGCGGCCGACTGCCATCAATCTGAAATGGGCGCTGGACGAGATGATGTCGGCGATACGCAATAAACCGCGCGATCAGCGTGTGGCGGTGGCCTATCAACGCGCGGCGGAAATTTGCGACGAAGACGTCGCGATCAACGAGTCCATTGGTCGTAATGGTTTGGAACTGATCGAAGCCATTGCGGCGACAAAAAAGCCCGGCGAGAAAGTCAATGTGCTGACCCATTGCAACGCCGGCTGGCTTGCAACGGTCGATTGGGGCACGGCGACGGCACCGATCTACATGGCGCATGATATGGGCATTCCCGTGCATGTCTGGGTCGACGAGACGCGGCCGCGCAATCAGGGTGCCTCGCTCACGGCGTTCGAGCTTGGGCAACACGGCGTGCCGCATACCGTGATCCCGGACAATACCGGCGGACACCTGATGCAGCACAAGATGGTCGACATGGTCATCGTTGGCACCGATCGCGTCACCGCGCAGGGCGATGTCTGCAACAAGATCGGCACCTATCTGAAAGCGCTTGCGGCTAAGGACAATGGTGTGCCGTTCTACGTCGCGTTGCCGTCTCCGACGATCGACTTCACGGTGAGCGATGGCGTCGCGGAAATTCCGATCGAGCAGCGCGCGGCCGAAGAAGTTGCGACCATGACCGGGCGCACCAAGGATGGCCGCCTTGAGACCGTCACCATCGTGCCTGAGGGTTCGCAGGTCGCCAATTACGGGTTCGACGTCACGCCGGCGCGGCTGGTGACCGGACTGATCACCGAACGGGGTGTTGTTGCACCTGATCGCGACGCGCTGAAAAATGCATTCCCCGATCACGCCTCGCGCCGGAGCGAAAAACAGGCGGCCGAATGAACAATCTGATCGCGCGCATTGCGGAGGTTCCCGTTGACGGGCGTCAGTCCGAAACGGCGCTGGCGGTTGCGCGGGGCACCATGCGGTTGTTGCTGTCGCACGGATTTTGCTGTGTCAGCGAATTGCCGCTGCCGTCCGGACGCCGCGCAGATCTCGTTGCGCTCGATTCATCCGGGGAAATCTGGATTGTGGAGATCAAGTCCTCGGCCGCCGATTTTCGCGCCGACAACAAATGGATGGATTATCGCGCACATTGCGACCGGCTGTTTTTCGCAACGACACTCGACGTGCCGTGCGAGATTTTTCCGCAAGATACCGGATTGATCGTGGCCGATGCGTTCGGCGGTCAAATTGTCTGTGAAGCGCCGGAGCACAAACTGCCCGCACCAACCCGCAAGGCGATGATGTTGCGTGTGGCGCAATGCGCCGCGCTCAGGCTGCAATCCCTGATCGATCCGGCCGGTCCTTACGGACAGGAATTCTGAAAAAATACCGGCGGCCTTGATCAAAGCCGCCGGTGATCTCATCGCATCAGGGCGTTGCGATATGCCAAATGCCGTTGACGCCGTCGCCGGTGGTATCGCCGGGTTTTGAGTCCTTCACCCAGGTATAAACCGGCTTGCTCTTGTAGGCCCATTGCTTGCCACCGTCGTCGCGCGTGACGATGGTCCAGTCGCCGGCCGCCTTGTCGGCTGCCGCTGCCATGAGCGGCGGCCAGTTGGTTGCGCACGGACCGTTGCAATTGGATTTGCCCGCGGCGTCTTTGTCGAACACATAGAGCGTCATACCTTTGGCGTCGACGAGCGCCTTACCCTTTGGTGTATCAGCAACTTTCGCGGACTGCGCAAATGCGCCGGTGGCGAAAACCAAAGCAGATGAAACAAGTGCAATCTTGAGCAAACTACGCATAGCGTTCTCCCGCTGTTGCAAGCCGCTGCCGGCTCTAACGGCAACAACAGTGCAAAGGCGAAAGCTATTCACGCTTCAGCCGCGAAAAAATAAAAATCCGAAGCGGAATAAATCGCCTCAGCGGGGCGCGCGCTTGGCCAGAATTCGCTGCAGCGTGCGGCGATGCATATTGAGCTGACGCGCCGTTTCCGAAACGTTGCGGCCGCACAATTCATAAATGCGCTGGATATGTTCCCATCGCACGCGGTCTGCCGACATTGGATGTTCCGGCGGTTCGGGCTTCTTGCCCTCGATCGCGAGCAAAGCTGCGATCACGTCGTCGGCATCGGCGGGTTTTGCGAGATAGTCGACCGCGCCGAGTTTCACCGCGTTCACGGCCGTGGCGATGTTGCCATAGCCGGTGAGGATGATGCCGCGCGCTTCAGGCCGCCGCTTCTTGAGAGCGGAAATCACATCGAGACCGTTGCCGTCGCCGAGCCGCATGTCCACGACCGCGAAAGCCGGTGCGGCGCGCTCAACCTGGGTCAAGCCATCCGACACCGATTCAGCCGTGCTGACTTCAAAACCCCGACCCTCCATGGCGCGGGCCAGCCGCTGCAGAAACGACTTATCGTCGTCCACGATCAGCAACGATCGATCGCCCGGATTGGCCTGGCCTGGATTTACGGCGGTCAGTTCCATGGTGGTACCCGCATGTTTTGCCCATTCATCTAGCTAGGGCCTGCCATCTACCTAAGGGGTTGTGGCGTTCTTCTCAAGTTCCGCAATTGTGGCGGTTTGTTCGAAAGTTGCTCTGGGCCAGCGAAGCGTAATAACCGCGCCTTGCGCCGGAAAAGCCCGATTTACAAAGGTTAACTTGGCGCCGGACCGTTCCAGCAGCGTTTTGGCGATGAAAAAGCCTAGCCCCATACCGGTGTCGTCGCTGGCATACATGCGTCTCCGCCGGCGGCTGCGAACATAGGGTTCCCCGATGCGGGTGATGATTTCCGGGGCGAAACCGGGCCCGTCGTCTCCGATCACGACCGTGATTGTCTCGTCGTCCCAATAAGCGGAGATATCGACCCGCTCGCGGGCAAAATCGACCGCATTCTCCAGAAGATTGCCGAGGCCGTAGAGTATGGCCGGATTGCGCGAGGCCGTCGGTTGCGGCAGGTCCTGCGGAAGGTTCACGTCGATTGTGATGCCGAAATCGCGATGCGGCGCCGCGACCTCCTCGAGCAATCCCGACAAAGGCAGGCGATCGTAATGTTCCGGCTCGGCGGGCAATTCGCTGAGTTTGGCCAGAATATCGCGGCATCGTTGCGTCTGTTCTCGCAGCAGTCGGATGTCGTCGGCGTGCGGCGAGTTGGGATCCATCTCGCGTTCAAGTTCCTTGGCAATCACGGAGATCGTCGAGAGCGGCGTGCCCAGCGCATGTGCGGCGGCAGCGGCGAGGCCGTCGATTTGCGTCAGATGTTGTTCGCGTGCCAGCACGAGTTCGGCGGAGGCCATCGCATTGACCAGCTGCCGCGATTCCTCGGTGATCTGCCACGCATAGATACTGATGAAAAAGATCGCGAGCACGATCGAGAGCCACACACCCATGACGTAAGTGTCAGGCAGAACCGGCACGGGCTCATCGTCTGTCCATGGCAGCGGCAGATGAAAGAATACAAGTATTGTGGCGCAGCAGATGGTGAAGGCGCCGAGGATCGCGGTCATGCGCGCGGGCAGTGCGGTCGCCGACAACAGAACCGGCCCAAGGAAAAAGAACGAGAACGGATTTTCAAGTCCGCCGGTCAGATACATAAGCGCGGCCAGTTCGGCGATGTCGAATGCCAATAGCCATGCGGCACGGCTCGGCTCCAGAAGCCGCGCGTTCTTGAAACGCACGCGGAGCGCGATATTGAGCCACGCCGACAGCGCGATGACGGCAAGACAGCCCCAGATCGGCAGATCGAACTCGAAGCCCAGATAGACAACCAGAACCGTCGAGACCTGTCCGAGCACCGCCAGCCAGCGAAGGCGCAGCAGGGTATCGAGCCTCATGTTGCGGCGAGGCAGATGCAGACGGTCGAGGTCGAGGGCCATATGGGGCATGTCTTGAATGTTACCGGTTCGTCGGCGGTCGTTGAACAGTGCGCGGTGACGCATCACGCGCGGCGCATGGGAGTTCTGCCGGAGCGCAAAACGTCTTGCGCCGCGGCACGTCTGCCGTCAAATGTCGCCCCGGAGCGCGATACCCATGTCCCCGAGCGAACCCGCCATAACTGCCGAGAAACTGGTGAAAATCTACAAGGCCGGAATGGCCGTGGATGGCATCAGTTTTTCGCTGCCGCAAGGATCGGTGACGGCGCTTCTGGGCGGAAACGGCGCCGGCAAGACGACGACGATTGCCATGATTATGGGGCTTGTCGCGCCGACATCCGGCCGCGTCGCGGTATTGGGGGCCGACATGACGCGCGATCGGCATCGCGTGCTGCATCGGATGAATTTTGAGAGCCCTTACGTCGACATGCCGATGCGCCTGACCGTCGGGCAGAATCTCAAGGTCTTCGGCGAACTTTATGGCGTGGCCGATCTGCGCGAGCGTATTGCGGACTTGGCCGCGCAACTCGATCTCGCCGGACTGCTCGACCGGCCCACCGGAAAATTGTCGGCCGGGCAAAAGACCCGCGTGTCGCTCGCAAAGGCGCTGCTCAATCATCCGGAGGTTTTGTTGCTGGATGAGCCGACCGCATCGCTCGATCCCGATACCGCCGACTGGGTGCGCAGCCATCTGGAAAATTACCGCAAGGCGCGCGGTGCGACGATCCTGCTCGCGTCACACAACATGAACGAGGTCGAACGATTGTGTGAGCGCGTCATCATGATGAAACGCGGCGCCATCGTGGACGACGATACGCCTGAACGCCTTTTGACTCGTTACGGTCGCGAAAATCTCGAAGACGTGTTTCTCGATATCGCGCGTGGCCGCCGGCAAGCGTCCGACGCATCGGAGGCGGCGCAATGAGCATGCAGGCGCAACCGTCGATCGCTTTTTCGCCGCGCCGCATTGCGGCAATGGTTCTGCGGTATTGGTATTTGCTGCGCTCGTCCTGGCCGCGTTTGCTGGAACTGATCTACTGGCCGGCCGTGCAGATGCTAATGTGGGGTTTTCTGCAACTCTACGTCGATCAGAATGCAAGTTTCTTCGCGAAAGCCGGCGGTGTCTTCATCGGCGCCGTTCTTTTGTGGGACGTTCTGTTCCGCGGCCAGCTTGGATTTTCCATATCGTTTCTTGAGGAGATGTGGGCGCGCAATCTCGGCAACCTGATGATGAGTCCGCTGCGTCCGGGTGAGTTTGTCATTGCGCTGATGATCATGAGCATCATCCGTTTGGCGATCGGCATGGTGCCGGTCACGCTTCTGGCGATGATGTTTTTCAATTTCAATCTTTACGGTTTGGGATTCGCGCTCGCCGCGTTCTTCGCCAATCTGATCCTGACGTCCTGGGCGGTCGGCATTCTGGTGTCCGGCATCGTGCTGCGAAACGGAATGGGCGCGGAGAGCATGGCCTGGACGATCATGTTCCTGCTGCTGCCGCTGACCTGCGTTTACTATCCGGTGTCGGTACTGCCGCAATGGCTGCAATACGTCGCCTGGGCGCTGCCTCCGACCTACGTATTCGAGGGCATGCGTGCCTTGCTCATAGAGCAGGTCTTTCGCAGCGACCTCATGCTGAAAGCGCTGGGGCTGAATGTGCTGTATTTCGCAGTCGCAACAGTGGCTTTCCTGAAGCTTCTGGACAGCGCCCGCCGCCAGGGTTCCCTGATGCAGGCCGGGGAATAAGGCGGTTCCCGCCTGTAACGAAGGGGGAAGCATTTCCTCCTATATTGACTCATGACGATTTAAAGACACTATGCTGCGCTGCAAAAAAAGTAGCGTGATGCCGGGGTCTATTGAATGGCGATTGGAGAATTTGGCGGAGCACCACAGCTCCCAGTCCAACACGGACCTGCCTTTTCAACGGGCCTTTATTGGCTCTACGAGATGGGCCAGGCCGCGCTGAATCCGTCGCGTGCATTGGCGGACGTTACGCGGCTGTCGCTGAAGAACCCGCTCAATCCCTGGCACAACACGACCATCGGAAAGACGATGGCGGCAGCTGCCGAAGTCTTTGAGCGCTCGACGCGTCGCTACGCGAAACCGGAATGGCACATCACGGATACGATCGTCGGTGGCGAACGTGTGCCCGTGAATATCAAAGCAGTGTGGGAGCGCCCGTTCTGCAATCTCTTGCATTTCGAACGCGTGTTCGAGCATCCGCCGCGCCGGCCGCAACCCAAATTGCTGATCGTCGCGCCGATGTCCGGTCACTATGCAACGCTGCTCCGCGGCACGGTCGAAGCGTTCCTGCCGAACCATGATGTCTACATCACCGATTGGGTCGATGCGCGCATGGTGCCGGTCGCGAACGGTCAATTCGATCTCGACGACTACATCGATTACATCATTTCGATTTTGCACCGACTCGGCGGCGACTGCCATGTTATCGGCGTTTGTCAGCCATCCGTGCCGGTTCTTGCGGCCGTTGCGCGTATGGAAGCGGAGAAGGATCCCTATTCACCGCATTCGATGATTTTGATGGGCGGTCCGATCGACACCCGCATCAATCCGACGGCAGTCAACAAGCTCGCCGAAGAACGCGGCACCGAATGGTTCCGGCAGAATGTCATCACCAAAGTGCCGTTTCCGCATCCGGGCATGATGCGCGACGTCTATCCGGGATTCTTGCAGCTCAACGGTTTTGTGAGCATGAATTTCGATCGCCATCTCGACGCCCACAAGGACCTGTTTTTCAACCTTGTGAAGGGTGACGGCGATTCCGCGCAGAAGCATCGCGAGTTCTACGATGAATACCTCGCCGTGATGGATCTCACTGCGGAGTTCTATCTGCAGACCGTCGAGACGGTGTTTGTGCGCCACGCCTTGCCCAAGGGCGAGATGACCCATCGCGGGGTTAAGGTCGACCTTGGCGCGATCCGCAAATGCGCGCTGCTCACAATCGAGGGTGAGAAAGACGACATCTCCGGCATCGGCCAGACGCAGGCGGCGCACGCGCTCTGCAGCAACATTCCCGCCGACAAGAAGCATCACTACCTTCAGCTGGGCGTTGGCCATTACGGCGTCTTCAACGGCTCCCGTTTCCGGTCCGAGATAGCTCCACGCATTTCGGATTTCGTGCTGTCGATCAAAGCGCCGAAGCGGTAGTCCGCGGCTCGTGGCCAGGGGAAATCCTGCAAAAGGGCCTATAATTGGCCCGACATCGCCGATTCGCGTATTCCATTGATCTATAATGATTTTTCGCCGCTTTTCAGCGTGGGATCATTGCCAGCAATGCCGATAAAGTTCCCAATATTATGAATTTGAGTTCAGTGCTTGATATCGCAAGGGCTCGTGGGTGAGCGCCTGCCAGACTCCCTGATGGAGTAGGTGCAGCTTTATTTTCGGGCGGGGGCTGAACAGGGGGGTGGGTGTGGCACACTTGAGCAGCCCGAGATTCAGGATTCTCCTGCGAATGCCGCTTCGTGCCCTTCTATACCGCCGTCCCGCTGAGCCGCAGGCCATCCAGGTCGTGCACGACAAGGCGGTTTATCTCGTGCGGGTTCGCCGCCACCGGCAGGCGCGGCGCTATACGTTGCGCATCCAGGCCGCGACGCGTGAGGTGGTGCTGACGATGCCGCCGCGCGGCAGCCTGAAGGAGGCCAAGTCTTTCGCGGAGCAGCATGGCGGCTGGATCGCGCAGCGCCTGGGCCGGCTGCCTGAAGTCACTCCATTTGCGCACGGCACCATCGTGCCGCTCAGGGGACATCCACACCGGATCGTGCATCGCAAGGGTACGCGCGGCACGGTCTGGATCGAAATCGGCGATGACGGCGAGCGCTGTTTGTGTGTCGCGGGCGACGCGCCTTATGTCGATCGCCGTGTCGGAGACTTTCTGCGCCGCGAAGCCAAAAGCGATCTTGAGACCGCAACACGCAATGCCGCCGAGCGTCTCGGCGTTTCTTACAAGCGCGTGTCCGTTCGCGACCAGGCCAGCCGCTGGGGCTCGTGCTCGACCACGGGCGTGCTGTCCTATTCGTGGCGTCTCATTCTCGCGCCGCCGCATGTCCTGGATTATCTCGCAGCGCATGAAGTCGCTCATCTGGTGGAGATGAACCACTCTCTACGGTTCTGGCGCCTGGTCGAGCGCATTTGTCCGCACATGCAGCGTTCCAAGAATTGGCTCGAAACTCACGGGACGGATTTGCATCGTTTTGGATTGCCGCAATCTCTTCGCCCCACCGAACGCGCCGCTAATCACAAGCGGCCGCGCACCTGACAATGGGCTTGGCCCGCAGATAAAATTTTTCGATGCTTCGCCCGAATACATTTGCGCTGACAGCGCTGCTGGCGGCCTTGACCGCTCTTGGTCCGCTTTCGACCGATCTTTATCTTCCATCGTTGCCGGACATCGGACGCGCATTCGACGTCTCCGCGCCGCGCGTGCAACTCACGTTGTCGGCCTATCTGTTCGGGTTTGCAGCAGGTCAGCTCATCTATGGCCCGTTGTCGGATCGTCACGGCCGGCGGCCGGTGCTGATTGCAGCCGTCGTGATCTATTGCGTAGGCAGTCTCATCTGCACGATCGCGCCTTCCATCGACATCTTGATTGGCGCGCGCTTCCTGCAGGCAATCGGCGCATCGGGTGCGATCGTTCTTGCGCGCGCGGTGGTGCGCGATCTGTATAGCGGCGCTCGCGCCGGCAAGGAATTGTCGGTTATGGGCGCCATCATGGGCATTGCGCCGATCACCGGTCCGATTATCGGTGGCGTCTTGCACACGGCGTTCGGATGGCGGTCGGCATTCGCGGCGTTGCTGGTCGCGGGACTCATTTTCGCTCTTATGGCGTGGCGCAAACTGCCCGAGACGCTGAAATATCCCGCGCCGGAAAAGGTGTCGGTGCGTGCGACACTGAGAATATTTCGGGATTTGCTGCAGCACCGTTCATTCCTGCTTTATGCGGGGATGACGACAGCGTGCTACACCGGACTTTTCGCGTGGCTGTCGAGCGCTTCGTTCATCTTGCAGGATATCTACGGTCTGACGCCGCTCGCTTTTGCCTTCATGTTTCTCCCAAGCGCCAGCGGCTTTCTGATCGGGACATTCGCGGCGTCTCGCGTGGTCTCGCGCATCGGCCTCGACCGGACGATCGGCTTTGGCGCAGCCGCATTGCTCAGCGGTGGTGTGCTGATGCTGATCATGCTTTCGATTACGAACTCGCCACTCTTTGCGATCGTGTTGCCGATGTCGATCTATACTATCGGTCTTGGTCTGACATTCCCGCAAGCCATGGCCGGCGGCTTGTCGCCATTTCCCGAACGCGCGGGAGCTGCATCGTCATTGCTGGGGTTCATCCCGCAATTCTTCGCCGCCATCGCCGGCATTTCGATTGTAGCGATGTTGGCAAAAACGGCGTGGCCGCTGGCTTCCATGATTACGTGTATGGGCGCGTTGACGATGCTGTTCTGGCTGATGTCGCGCCGCAAGCCGAAAGCGGTCGTCTGATCAGCACCGCTCCAAATCAGCGCCGTCCCAAGACCCGGTCGAGAAACCAGCCGTCCATTGTTCCGGACTCCGGGCGCACCGACGCGTGCGGGCGTTGATCGGCCATGTGCGGCTGCGGCTGCAGTGGCGGCGGAGCAGCCGCCATCGGTGGTGCAAGCGGCGCGGCTGGCGCCCCTGGAGTTGTTGTTGGCATCGTCGGTGTGAAGAAGCCTGGTGACAATCCTGGAAGACTGGTCGCGGGAATATTCCGATGCGCGGTTTTCATGAAGCGTGCCCAGATTTCCGCGGGCAATCCGCCGCCCGTCATTTTCTTTGTCGGAGAGGAATCGTCATTCCCGAGCCAGACGCCTGCGACGAGTTGCGCGGTATAGCCGACGAACCAGCCGTCACGGAAATCCTGGCTGGTGCCGGTTTTGCCCGCGGCCGGGCGGCCTGCGAGTTCGGCCTTGCGGGCCGTGCCGGACAGCAGGGTCTCCTGCATCATCGTGTTCATCATTCCGACGTAGCGCGGCTCGACGACCTGGCCCAGCGTTTGCGGAATGCGGCGATACAAAAGTTTCTTGTCGTCCTTCAGCCGCACGCTTTCCACGACATGCGGCACGATCGCCATTCCGGAATTGGCGAAGGGCGCAAAAGCCGTCACCATCTCCATCAGTGAGACTTCGGATGTGCCGAGCGCGATCGACGGATTGGCTTCAAGCTTGGATGCGATCCCGAGTCGATGCGCGGTGCGCGTCACGGCGGTCGGACCAAATTCAAGCGTCAGGCGAACCGAAACAGTATTCAGCGACATGGCGAGCGCCTGGGTCAGTGTCACCGGCCCAAAATATTCACGCGTGTAATTTTCAGGCTTCCAGCCTTTCAAAGCGATCGGCTTATCCTCACGCACCGTGTCCGGTGTAAGCCCGCGTTCGAGTGCGGTCAGATAGACGAAAGGCTTGAACGCCGAACCCGGTTGCCGCTTGGCCGCGACCGCGCGATTGAACTGGCTTTCCGTATAATTGCGCCCGCCGACAAGCGCGCGCATTGCGCCGTCCGGCGACATTGCGACCAATGCACCTTGTTCGACGCCGAATTTGGTGCCCTTGGCATTCAACTCATCGACAAGGCTTGCTTCGGCGGCAACCTGCAACGCGGGATCGATCGAGGTTTCGACAACGATATCGTCTTCGACGCGGCCGACAAGATCGTCGAGCACATCCATGATCCAGTCGGCCACGTAATTGCTCGATCCGTTCGCAACTTGCTTGAGTGCATGCGCCGGGTCTGCAATGGCGGTCTTGGCGTTTGCAGCGGAAATGAACCCTTCATCCGACATTGCGCCGAGCACGATCTGCGCACGCCGTTCCGCGCCGCCGGGATTGCGCGTCGGTGCAAGGCGCGACGGCGATTTGACGAGTCCGGCCAACATCGCCGCTTCCGCGAGCGACAATTGCCGCGCGTGTTTTGCAAAGTAACGCTGCGCCGCGGCTTCCACGCCATAAGCACCGGCGCCGAAATAAACGCGATTGAGATAAAGCTCCATGATCTCGGTTTTGGAGAATTTGCGCTCCAGCCACAGTGCCAGCACCGCTTCCTGCACTTTGCGCGTCATTGTGCGCTCTTGTGTCAGGAACAGGTTCTTTGCGAGCTGTTGCGTCAGCGTCGAGCCGCCTTGCGACACGCCACGCCGCAGAATATTGGCGACAACCGCGCGCGCGATGCCGAGTGGATCGATGCCGTAATGATTGTAGAAGCGCCGGTCTTCGATCGCGATGAAGGCTTGCGGCACATAGGGCGGCAATTCCTTCAGCGTTGCGGACACGCCGCTGTCTCCGCGCGTCGCCAGCACGCGGCCGTCCATGCCGGTGATCTGGATCGAGGGTGGGCGTTTGGGGACCTGAAGCGATTGAATAGCCGGAAGATGCGCGCCGACCCAGATCGTCACGCCAATCAGACCGATGACGCCCCACAGCGAAAGCACAAGCCCCCAATACACCAGGCGTCCGAGCCGAGGTTTTTTCGAACTGCCCTTATTGCCTCCGCCCTTCCGGCTTTTGCGCGGTGAAGGCGGGGCGTCGTCGTCGGGCTGGCGCGCGGCTCTGCGCCGGTCTTCGCCGCGGCGTTCGCCACCGATGCGGTCGCCCGGTCCGATCCGCAATTCGGATCGCTGTGGCGCCTCAAGTTTGGGCTCGCGACGTGCGCGCTGCTTCCGCCGTCCCAAAGCTATGTCCCGTCCCGTTGATCTCGCGGCGGCCCCCGGCCTCGCGAAGAAAGACGCTAGAGAGCGCACTTTAAAGGGGGGTTAAGTGGCTGCTTTTCGCTGTTGCGCCGATGCCGCGCGAGGCGCCGGAAACGCCCTGAACGCCGCAATGGCAGGGTGTTTTGGTTTTCAAGCCTCTGAATTTGTGCATGATGCCGCCCGCCGGGGGACTTCCGGTGACCAAACTCTGGGGGAATTATGAAGAAGCTTGCTCTCCTGCTCGCCGTGGCTGTCGCCGCGTCGGCTCCGACCGCTGCATTCGCCGCCAAGAAGAAGGCTGCAAAGCCGGCCGCCGCTGCGGTTGACCCGAATGCAAATTCAAAGAAGCTCATGCGCGAGCTGGCGATGCAGCCGGTTTACGTGTGGCAGTCCGCGACCAAGCCGATGGTGAAGGCTGACGCGAAGCCCGCAAAGAAGGCCAAGAAGAAAAAGGCCTGATCAGCGACCTGAATTGCTGTTCATTTCAACGGCCGGCCTTGCGGCGAAATGCCCGCAGGCCGGCCGTTCCTATTTCGGGCTCTTCCATGCACGATGCGGATTGCCGGAAACGCCGGTGTCTTAATTGGGGGAATTGTCTATGCGCAAAAGCGCTTTCCTGCTTGCCGTTCTGATGATCGCCGCTGCTCCGGCGACTGCACTCGCCGCGAAGAAGAAAGCTGGTCCGGTCGATCCTAACGCCAACAGCAAGAAATTCGTTGCAGCTGCCTGGCAGCAGCCCGTCAATATCTGGAAGGGCTTGTGGACGCCGTGGTGGGTCGCGAAGAAGAAGTAATTCGCGATATCGCTGAGCCGACACTTCGGCTCGCGGCATTGGAATGCGGTGCCGGGTGGAAACGCCCTGGCGCCGTTTCCTTTTTTGGCGCCGGCTATTCTTTCGCGTTAACGCCCCGTTAAGCGTCGCGCCAAGTGTCGTCATCTTCGTACCGTCCGGCAGACGGGTCTTCAACCTCGCGGTGCTAAAGCTGGCATGACAGCGAGAGGACCACGATGCGCGCGAGCAGGGGCGTATCGATCGGGACGGCGAAAAGTCGTCTGCGCGATATCCAGCACGAGATTCTGGAGGCTACTGCCTCCGGAACGCAACTGACATCGGCGATGCATCTTCTTTGCCAGCGCATCGAAGAGCTTGATCCGTCCGTGATTTGTTCGGTGCTGTCGGTTGACGAGAACGGCTTGCTGCACCCATTGGCGGCACCGAGCCTCGCCGACAGCTATTCCAACGCGCTGGATGGTATCTCCATCGGCCCGAATGTCGGATCCTGCGGAACGGCTGCGTTTTTCGGCAAGCCGGTGGCCGTGACCGACATCGAGACCGATCCTTTGTGGGAGCCCTTCAAGGGACTCGCGCTTGAACAGGGCGTGCGTGCGTGCTGGTCAAGCCCGATCAAGTCGCATGATAATCGCGTCGTCGGAACATTTGCATTCTACTATCGCGAGCCAAGAGGGCCGAGCGATTTCGACCGCATGATCGTCGATACCTGCGTTCATCTGTGCGCGATCGCGATCGAGCGGGAATCCGCATGGCGTAAGATCCACCAGCTTGCATTCTATGATCCGGTCACCGGCCTGCCGAACCGAATTTCGTTCCAGCAACGTGCGGCTGAAATCTTCGCCAAGCCCATTCGCGACAATGAACTGCTCGCGGTTCATTATCTCGATCTCGATGATTTCAAATCGGTCAATGATACGCTGGGCCATCATGTCGGCGATGCGTTGCTGAAGCAGGTCGGACGGCGGATTTCATATTGCATCGGCGAGGAAAATCTGGTCGCGCGTCTGGGCGGCGATGAATTCGCGATTATTCAGCGCTCAGCCCGGCACAAGGGGGAAGTACGCGCATTGGCCGGCGTTCTGATCGAGGCCATCAGTCAGCCTTTCGATTTGTGCGGTCACAATGTCGGCGTGCGGGCAAGCATCGGCTACACCATTGCGACCGGCTGCAAGGTGGACCTCGATGCGGTCATGCGGCAGGCCGATCTTGCAGCCTATGACGCCAAGAGCGACGGCGGCGGAACGAGCCGCATGTTCGATCCTGGCATGCTCGACCGCGCCATTGCCCGCCGGGCGGTGGAGCAGGATCTGCGCAAGGCGGACTATGACCGGGAGTTCGAACTGGTCTATCAGCCGATCTTTTCGCTGGAGACGGAAGAACTGATTGGCGGCGAAGCGCTACTGCGCTGGCAGCATCCGGAGCGCGGCCTGATCCCGCCGTCCGATTTTATCCCCGTCGCCGAGCAATGCGGATTGATGGATCGCCTCGGCGACTGGATCATCGCGGCCGCATGTCGCGACGCGGCCCGCTGGCCGGCACATGTCATGCTGGCGATCAACCTGTCGGCGATGCAATTCAAGAGCCCTGCTTTCGCTCTGCGTGTGGTGCGCGCATTGAAAGACAGTGGCTTGCGGCCGGATCGCGTCGAGTTCGAGATCACCGAGACAGCACTGCTGAACGACGCCAATTCTGCGAGAGCCGTTCTTCAGCAATTCAGGAATGTCGGAGCGCGCATCGCGCTCGACGATTTCGGCACCGGCTATTCATCGCTCAGCCATCTGCGCGAATTCCCAATCGACACGATCAAGATCGATCGTTCGTTCGTACGCGAGTTCGGAATTTCGCAGGATTCAACCGCGATCATCAAGGCCGTGCTGCGGCTCGCCTACGATCTCGGCATGACGACGACGGCGGAAGGTATTGAGACCGTGGAGCAGAAAACGCTCCTTGCGGCGGCCGGCTGCGCACGCGCGCAGGGATATTATTTTGGAAAGCCGCAGAGGCGCGAAAGCTTTGAAAAGTTGATCGGACTTGTTGACCCGGCGCCGCCGCATCACGCCGATCGTCGCCAGATGCCGAACTAGTATTTTCGAGGATCAGTCTTTGGCGCGCTTGATCGCGTCGGTAATGAGCTGACGCGCTTCGTTCGCATCGCCCCAGCCGATCAGTTTTACCCATTTTCCGGGTTCGAGATCCTTGTAGTGCTCAAAGAAATGCTGGATCTGCTGCAGCGTGATGGCCGGCAGGTCGGTGTAATTCTCGACATTCGCGTAGCGTTGCGTGAGCTTGGGAGTCGGCACCGCGATGATCTTCTCGTCGCCGCCGGCATCGTCCTGCATTTTTAGAACGCCAATGGGGCGCACATTAATAACCGCGCCCGCGATGATCGGTCGCGTATTGGCGACCAGAACGTCGATCGGATCGCCGTCGTCCGACAGAGTGTGCGGTACAAAACCGTAATTTCCCGGATAGCGCATCGGCGTATAGAGGAAGCGATCCACGACCAGCGTTCCGGCGGCCTTGTCCATTTCGTATTTGATCGGCTCGCCGCCGATCGGCACCTCGACAATGACATTCACGTCGTGCGGGGGATTTTGCCCGATGGCAATGGCGTCAAGGCGCATGAGACGCCTCCTTTCAATCCGGCCGGCTGAAGATCAGCTTGCGGCTCGTCGTTTCTCTTCGTCGTCGGAACGCACAAACAATTGTGCCAGCGCGCGTTTGATCGCTGCCTGCCGGGTGGGGGATGCGATCTTCGCGCCCAGTAGATCGGTGACATAGAAAACGTCCACCACGCGCTCGCCAAAGGTCGCGACATGCGCAGACGCGATGTTGAGCGAGAGTTTCGACAATGTGGATGTCAGTTCGTAGAGCAAACCGGGACGATCGATGCCGGTCACTTCCACCACAGTATAGCGGTTCGACCATTCGTTGTTGATGGTGATTTCCGGCTCCATCGCGAAGGCTCTCAGCCGACCCTTCGGCGCGCCCCGTTTTGCGACGACCTCCGGCAGCTTGATCTCGCCGCGCAAGGCGCGTTCGATGGTCTCGGCGATCCGCGCGGCCCGGCGGGCTTCGTCTTCGTCGTGATCGAACTCGCGTGACACGGCGATGGTGTCGAGCGCGAGGCCGTCCGTGGTCGTGTAGATCTGCGCGTCCACGATATTGGCGCCGCCCGCGGCGCAGGCTCCGGCAATGATCGACAAAAGGCGCGGGTGGTCGGGTGCAATCACGGTCAGTTCGGTGACGCCGCGCGCCGCGTCGAATCGGAATTCGGTGGCGAGTGTCTTTTTCTCGGTCCAGGTTTTCCGCAGAAAATGTGCATGCGCGATCTTGTGCGTCAGATCGACCTTGAGCCAGTAGGCCGGATAGTGGCGGGAGATATAGCTGTCGATTTCATCGGAGGGCCAGTCTTTCAACTCCGCCCGCAATTCCGCCTGTGCAATCGCGACACGCCGCTCGCGATCGACCTCGGAGAAGCCGCCGGTGACGACCGGCTCGGTCTCATAATACAGCGTGCGCAGCAGCTGCGATTTCCAGCCATTCCACACGCCCGGACCGACCGCCCGGATATCGGCTGTTGTGAGGATCGTGAGCAACTTCAGGCGATCCAGCGATTGCACCACCGAAGCAAAGTTCTCGATGGTCTTGCGGTCGGACAGATCGCGGGATTGCGCGACCGTCGACATCACAAGATGGTTCTCGATCAACCAAGCGACGGTTTCGGTTTCGACCGGCGTAAGGCCAAGGCGCGGACAGACACGGCGGGCGACGCGCGCTCCGGCGATGGAATGGTCTTCGACCCGTCCCTTGGCAATGTCGTGCAGGAACAACGTGACGCGCAGGATGTCGCGCTGGCGCGGGGTAATCTTCTTCATCAGGTCTTTTGCGAGACCGTATTCGTCGCTGTTGCCGCGCTCGATTTCGGTGAGCACGCCGATGCAACGCAACAGATGCTCGTCCACCGTATAGTGGTGATACATGTTGAACTGCATCATGGCGACGACGCGACCGAAGGCGCGCACAAAGGTGCCGAGAACGCCGCACTCATTCATCCGGCGCAAGACGGTTTCCGGATCGTTGTCGGAGGTGAGGATTTCGAAGAAGAGCTGATTGGCTTCTTCGTTCTCGCGCACATCCTTGTCGATCAGATAAAGCGAGCGTGCCGCCTGACGCATGGCGTCAGGATGGAAGGCGAGATCGTGTTTCTGCGCGAGGTGGAAAATCCGGATCAGGTTGACCGGGTCGCGCTCGAAGACTTGCTTGTCGGCGATATTGATGCGGTTGTTGTCGACGATGAAATCGTCGGTCTCGCGCAAGGCCTTGCGGCCGGGCTTGGGCTTGAACCGCGCCATCATGCGGTTCAGCACGGGGGCGCTTTTGGCGTGGCTATGCTCAAGGGCCGCGCAAAGAATTGCCGTCAGGTCGCCGACGTCTTTCGCGATCAGGAAGTAATGCTTCATGAAGCGCTCGACATCCTGCATGCCGGGATGTTCTGTGTAGCCCAGCCGCACCGCAATTTCCCGCTGCACGTCGAACGAGAGGCGCTCTTCGGCACGGCCGGTGACGAAATGCAGATGGCAGCGCACCGACCACAGGAAGTTCTCACAGCGGCGGAACAGCGCGAGTTCATCTTTGTCGAACACGCCGTGCTCGACTAGTTCCTCGACCTTGCGGACGCGATAAACGTATTTGCCAATCCAGAACAGCGTATGCAGGTCGCGCAATCCGCCCTTGCCGTCCTTGACGTTCGGCTCGACGAGATAACGCGATTGTCCGATGCGGCGCAGACGCTCTTCGCGCTCAGCGAGCTTGGCTGCGACGAATTCCGCAGCGGTGCCTTGCACGACATTCTTGTCGAAACGCGTGACGAGTTCGTCGAACAGAACCTTGTCGCCGAACAGGAAGCGCGATTCCAGGATCGCGGTGCGGATCGTCATGTCGGCTTTCGCCTGGCGAATGCACTCGTCAACAGAACGCGTCGCGTGTCCGACCTTCAGGCCCATATCCCAGAGACAATAGAGAATGGCTTCCGCGATCGACTCGCCCCAGGCGGTCTGCTTGTAGGGGAGCAAAAACAAGAGATCGATGTCGGAACCGGGAGCGAGCAGGCCACGTCCGTAGCCGCCGGTCGCGACAACCGCCATGCGTTCTTCTTCGGAACGGTTCATCGACGGATACAGATGCTTGGCGGCGAATTCGAACAGGATGCGGATGATTTCATCCTGCATGACGCAAAGGCGTTCGGCGCAGCGGTTGCCGTGCCGGTCCTTCAGCAGCAATTCCTCGGCTTTCGCGCGGCCCTTGGTCAGCGCGGCCTTGAGATATTGCGCGACCGCGTTGCGCTGATCGAGCTCGCGCCCGCGGTGCTGCGCGGCGATTTTTTCAAGGTCGGCCGTGGCGGCATCGACGTCGAAAATGTCGGCGGCGAGGCGCTGATGTTCGCTGACGGAAAGCATTGAGCTAACCCGATACCGGAGCGCCGCGGGACTGTCACGGCCCGCGTGAAGTGAGACGGCGTCTTGGCCCGCTTGGAATAATATTCTCGATTTCCAGAATAGGAGAATTATTTTCTCTTTGGGAGGGGCGTACAAAGCATTGTTCTTCCAATTGACTCTCTAAAATTCTCTTTTAAATTCAATGGCTAGCGCCGATTTGAGCGAGCAGCTTGCGGGCGCTTTAAAAATGCCGCTAAAGCGATCGGGGCCCGCCCCGTCGCCAATTAGCTGACGGGCGGGAAAAATTTCCCGCCTCCATCGTGAACCTGCCGGCGCGCTTCGCGCGTTGCCGATGCAAATGAGTGGAGGTTTTTATGTCTGTGTTTTCGCGCCGCGCCCTTTTGGCTTCGGCTCTTGCTGTCGGTCTGACGCACTCGACCGCTCTGTTCGCGCAGAGCGCCCCGAAGGAAATCCGCATCGATTGGGCGACCTATAATCCGGTCTCGATGGTCCTGAAAGACAAGGGTCTTCTGGAAAAGGAATTCGCCAAGGACGGCATCAAGGTCACCTGGGTGCAATCGGCCGGCTCCAACAAGGCGCTTGAATTCCTCAACGCGTCCTCCATCGATTTCGGTTCGACCGCGGGTTCAGCCGCTCTGGTCGCCAAGGTCAACGGCAACCCGATCAAGTCGATTTATGTTTACTCGCGTCCAGAATGGACGGCGCTTGTTACGCGCAAGGACACCAACATCAACAAAATCTCGGATCTCAAGGGCAAGCGCGTGGCGGTGACGCGCGGCACCGATCCGCACATCTTCCTTGTGCGCGCACTGCTCTCCGAGAAGCTGACCGACAAGGACATCACGCCGGTTCTACTGCAACACGCCGACGGCAAGGCCGCGCTGATCCGTGGCGACGTTGACGCCTGGGCCGGTCTTGATCCGATGATGGCCGCCGCTGAAGTAGAGGACGGCGCCCGTCTGTTCTTCCGCAACAAGGATGCCAACACCTGGGGCATCCTCAATGTGCGTGAGGACTTCCTGAAGTCCAATCCGGAGATCGTGCAGCGTGTGCTGAAGGTCTACGAAGAGGCGCGCAAATATTCGCTCGCCAATTATGACGAGGTGAAAAAGACCTTCATCGCCGTCACCAAGCTGCCGGACGCGGTGGTCGACAAGCAGCTCAAGGAACGTACCGAGCTGACCCATTCGAAGATCGGCGCACCGCAGAAGGAATCGATCCTGGCGGCAGGCATTGCCTTGCAGCAGGCAGGCGTGATCCCCGCCAATGTCGATGTGAAGGCAACCGTGGATTCACTGATCGATTCCAGCGTTCCGCTGACGAACTGATCTTAAGTCCTAAAAGCCCTCACTCATCGGGCCGGTCCCGCTTGAGTGAGGGCTTTTGCCTGTCCGGCCCACTGTGTCCCGCGCCTTGACGGGCCGGGTAACCCACCCCGCAAAAAGCTCCTTCGACGCATTGCATTTCCCGGCCGTGTTATGTCTCTTGTCCAGATGACCATCGCTGCTGCCCCCCAGACGGCCGAAAACGAGGTGCCTGAGCGCAGGCGCCGCCGTGCGCCGTCGCGTGCGTGGCTGGGTCTGATCCTGCCCGTCACCCTTGCGGCCCTCTGGGAATTGGCGGTTTACAAGGGTCTTGCCTCGGGCCGCCTGGTTCCGCCGCCTTCGGTGATTTTCCGGACATTGTGGGAATTGGCGCAGACCGGCGAATTGTGGCGCCACACCGCGGCGACAGTTGCCCGTGTTGCTGCGGGCTTCGCAGTAGGTGTTACCGCTGGTACGGTACTCGGCGCGGTTGCGGGCTATTCGTCGTTGTCGCGCCGTCTCATGGACCCCACGCTGCAGGCATTGCGGGCCATTCCCTCGATCGCGTGGGTTCCTCTTTTCATTCTCTGGTTTGGCATTTTCGAACAGTCGAAGATCACATTGATCGCAGTCGGCGTGTTCTTTCCGGTTTATCTCGGCGTGATGGGCGCGATCATGTCGGTCGATCGCAAGATTGTGGAGGTCGGCCGTGTGTTTCGCCTGTCCGGTCCAGCCTTGGTCTGGCGCATTCTGCTGCCGGCGGTTCTGCCGTCCTACATCGTTGCATTGCGATCGGGACTTGGTCTCGGCTGGATGTTCGTGGTCGCGGCCGAATTGCTGGGCGCGTCCGAAGGCCTCGGATTTTTGCTGATCGATGGTCAGCAACTTGGAAAGCCGGCGCAGATCGTCGCCGCCATCGTGGCCTTCGCGATCATCGGCAAAACGACGGACTGGATCATCGCCACGGCGTCCGCTCCATTCCTGCGCTGGGAAGATCGCTTCTCCGCGCGCGGCGAGGAGCGCTGACATGTTGTCGCTCGATCATGTCGGAAAGACCTATGCCAATGGCGTGCGCGCGCTTGAGGGCGTGACCCTGCGTGTAGGGCATGGTGAGATCGTTGCCATTGTCGGCGGTTCGGGTTGCGGCAAGTCGACATTGCTGCGAGCGATTTCCGGCCTCGATCATCCGACGCAAGGATGGATTTCGCTCGATGGCGAAATGATCAAACAGCCACACCAAAAGATCGGGATCATTTTCCAGGAACCGCGCCTGCTGCCCTGGCTCACCGTTGCCGACAATGTTGCGTTCGGCATTTCGCATCTTCCAAAGGAAGAGCGCGAGCGCCGCGTGTCGCGCGTTCTGGAAAAAGTGGGTTTGACCGACAAGGCGGGTGTGTGGCCGCGCGAATTGTCGGGCGGGCAGGCGCAGCGCGTTGCGATTGCGCGTGCGCTGGTGCCGCGGCCGGAAGTACTCCTGCTCGACGAGCCTTTCTCCGCGCTCGATGCGTTCACACGTACCGACCTGCAAGATCACGTGCTGGCGTTATGGGCGGAATTCAAGCCGACGCTGATCTTCGTGACCCACGATGTGGACGAGGCCGTTGTAATGGCCGACCGCATTATTGTGATGCGCCCGCATCCGGGCCGGCTTTACGAAGAGATCGAGGCCGATCTTCCGCGCCCGCGCGACCGGCAATCGGCGGCCTTCGATTTCGTGAAACGCCGGGTGCTGGCCGCGCTCGACCGCTCGCTTGAGCGTAAATCCAGCGTCGACGACCGGCAGGACAAGGCGGAGCCCGGCGCCGCGATGTGGTGGTAATTGCAGGGTTTATTCCGCAAATCCGTGCGCTTCTGACCAGCGATTGCCGCATATAGCCAAAATGGCCTGAACGCCTTATGTCTCGCCCTCCAATTGTCAGGAGTTGATTATGGACGCTGCCGAATTACGGGCGATGCAGGCCCCGATCAAGGACAAGTACAAGACCGACGCCGATGCGGCGCTTATCACCCTGAGGGCCAAAGGCACGCTCGACGACCAGCACATTGCTTGCAAGGTCGAAACCGGCCGCGCATTGGCGGTGGCGGGATTGCATCCGGCAACCGGCGGCTCCGGAATGGAATTGTGCTCCGGCGACATGCTGCTGGAAGCGCTGGTGGCCTGCGCCGGCGTGACGCTGAAGGCGGTTTCCACCGCACTCGAAATCCCGCTCAAGTCCGGCCATGTCTCGGCGGAAGGCGATCTCGATTTCCGCGGCACGCTCGGCGTCGCCAAGGACGCGCCGGTAGGCTTCCGTGAAATCCGTTTGCGTTTCGACGTCGAAACCGATGCGCCACAGGACAAGCTCGATCAGCTCCTGAAACTCACAGAGCGCTATTGCGTGGTCTATCAGACCATCAAGGCGGGCCCGCCGGTCGCAGTATCGATGAAGCGCGCGTAATTCGATTTCTTCTTTTGTCACGGCCGGACCTGTTCCGGCCGTGACGCTTTTGCAGGCGCGCTTTGCCGATATCAGTCGATATCTATTTTCTGTTCACGCTCGCCATCAAGATGGCCGTGGCGGCTGGATTTGTAATTGCGGCGACGATCATCGCCGAGCGCGCGGGGGCTTTCATCGGATCGCTGATTGTTACGCTGCCGATCTCGACCGGCCCGGCATATGTGTTTCTCGCGTTTGACCATGACGCGCAGTTCGTCGCACAGGCCGCGCTCACCAGCGTCTACAACAACGTGCCGACCGTGCTTTACACGGCCATGTTTGTTTTCTTGGCGCAACGCTTCGGCCCGCTGCGGAGCGTCTCCGCCGGGCTCGCCGTCTGGTTCGCCACAACTTATGTGCTCAGCCTGCATGACTGGACGCTGACAGAATCCATTCTTCTCAACATCGTTATTGTGACGATCTTCTATTTTGTTCTGCGCCGCTTTCGCAATGTGCCGATGCCACGGTTGCCGTTGCGCTGGCCCGAACTGCTGCTCCGCGCCGTGATCGTCGGCATCCTGATCGCTGCGGTGGTCACGCTGAGTTTTAGCATCGGTCCGGAAAAAACAGGCATCCTCGCGTCATTCCCGGCGACCTTCACCTCGACCATGTTCATCCTGCATCGCCGTGTCGGCGGCAAGGCAACGGCCGCCGTCATGGCGAGTACCATTCCCGGGTTGCTCGGCTTCAGCCTCTGCATGGTCGTGTTGTATCTGACGGCAGTGCCGGTCGGTGCACCGCTCGCGCTGTGTCTCGCGCTTGCGTTTTCGGTGTCGTTCAACGCCGGCGTTTTGTTGCTGCGCCGGGCGGGCGTGCCACTCTAGCTTTTCAGATCGCGCAGCTTGCTCTTGAGCGCATAGAGAGCATCGAGCGCTTCGCGCGGCGACATCTCGTCCGGATGCAACGCATCAAGTTCGGACCGTAGTTTGTCTGCCGGGGAATCCGCTTGCGCGACAGGGGCAGGACGCGCGGCCTGGAACAGCGGCAGATCGTCGAAACCCTTGAGCGGCGTCTTGCGCTCTTCGGATTCGAGTTCGGCCAGGATCAGCTTGGCGCGATCGATCACGCTCGGCGGTAGACCAGCAAGTTTCGCAACCTGAATACCGTAGGAGCGGTCGGCCGCACCCGGCATGACCTCATGCAGGAACACCACATCGCCCTGCCATTCCTTCACCCGCATCGTTGCGTTGTGCAGGCGGGGCAGTTTGCCCGATAGCGCGGTGAGCTCGTGATAGTGCGTGGCGAACAATGCGCGGCAGCGATTACCTTCGTGCAGGTGCTCGATCGACGCCCAGGCGATCGACAAGCCATCAAAGGTCGCAGTGCCGCGCCCAATCTCGTCAAGAATGACGAGCGAGCGCTCGCCGGCCTGATTGAGGATCGCGGCGGTCTCGACCATTTCCACCATGAAGGTCGAGCGCCCGCGCGCCAGGTCGTCGGCGGCGCCGACGCGCGAGAACAGTCGATCGATAACGCCGATCTGCGCGTGTTTGGCGGGCACGAATGAGCCCATCTGCGCCAGCACGGCGATCAGCGCATTCTGGCGCAGAAACGTCGATTTACCGGCCATGTTCGGGCCGGTCAGCAGCCAGATGCGGCCGGTCTTCTGCTTTTCGGGCGGCGACAGATCGCAATCATTCGCGATGAACGGATTGGTATGCGCCAATGCCTGTTCGACCACGGGATGGCGACCGCCCTCGATTTTGAAGTTAAGCGAGGTGTCGATGTCAGGCCGGGTGTAATTCTGCTCAACGGCCAATGCGGCCAATGCGCTGTCGACATCAAGGATCGCAAGCGCCTCAGCCGCGCCCTTGATCTCGGCCGTCGCAGCCAAAACCTTGGCCGAGAGTTGCTCGTACAGATCAAGCTCAAGCCCGAGCGCGCGGTCTGCGGCGCTGACGATTTTCGATTCCAGCTCGCCGAGTTCGGTGGTGGTGAAGCGGACCTGGCCGGCCAGCGTTTGCCGGTGAATGAAACGCGCGTTGAACGGCGCGGTCATCAGTTTTTCGCCGTGCTGCGCGGTGACCTCGATGAAATAGCCGAGCACGTTGTTATGCCGGATCTTCAGCGTCTTGATGCTGGTCTCGTCGCAATAACCGGCCTGCAATTGCGCGATCACCTTGCGGGATTGATCGCGCAGGGCATGCATGCCATCGAGCGTCGTATCGAAACCCGCACGGATGAATCCACCGTCGCGCTTGAAGGCCGGCAATTCGTCGGCAAGTGCAATGGTCAGAGTGCGCGCAAGTGCCGGATCGGGTTTGCGTAAAGCGCTAACGGCTCCTGCGATTTCAACCGGCGCTGCCGGCATCACCGACAAAGCGGCGGCGAGTTCCGATGCAGCCAGCAAGCCGTCGCGAATGGCGGCAAGATCGCGCGGGCCGCCGCGCATCACAGCGAGGCGGGACAAGGCGCGGGCCAGATCGGGGGCGGCTTTCAGGCGGCTACGCGTATCGGCGCGCGCCGCGATGTCGGCGACAAAAGCCTCCACGGCATCGAGGCGTAGTGCGATTGCAGTGGGATCGGTGAGGGGAGAGGCCAGCCGCTGTGCGAGCAGGCGGGAGCCGGCGGCGGTGCTGGTGCGGTCGATGGTGTCGAGAAGAGAGCCGCGCCGTTCGCCGGACAGGGTCTTCATCAATTCGAGATTGGCGCGCGTCGCGGAATCAATCGACAGCGATGCACCCGCGCTCTCGCGCACTGGCGGCGACAGCGGAGGTCGTCTGCCGAGTTGCGTGCGTTCAATATAGGTAACGCACGCCGCAGCGGCGGTGAGTTCGAGCCGCGACAGCGCGCCGAAGCTTTCACTGGTCGCGACACTGAAAAAGTCCGACAGCCGCCGTTCCGCTGTTGCGCCGTCAAAGATATCGCGGGCGAGCGGTGTCACATGGTCCAGCGAGCGGAACAGCTCGATGAAATCCGGATCGGCATAGAGCGCGTCCGAGACGATAATCTCGCCCGGTTCCAGCCGCGCGATCTCTGCGGAGAGAGCATTCGCTTCGCATTCGGCGATCCGGAACTCGCCGGTCGAGATATCGATCCACGACAGCGCGACCTGGCCTTTTTCGCCGTCCGAAGAGGGGCGAGAGCGCACAAGTGACAGCAGATAATTGTTGCGCCTTGCGTCGAGCAGCGTGTCTTCGGTCAATGTTCCGGGCGTGACCAGGCGGACGACGTCGCGCTTCACGACGCTTTTGGCACCGCGCTTCTTGGCTTCGGCCGGGTCTTCCAGTTGCTCGCAGACGGCCACGCGATTCCCGAGCGCGATCAATCGGTGCAGATATTCTTCGGAGCGCTCAACAGGAACGCCGCACATCGGAATGTCATTGCCCTGATGCTTGCCGCGTTTGGTGAGGACGATGCCGAGCGCGCGAGAGGCGATTTCGGCATCCTCGAAGAATAATTCGTAGAAGTCGCCCATCCGGTAGAACAGAAGCGAGCCGGAATTGGCGGCCTTGATCTCGAGATATTGCTCCATCATCGGCGTAACGCGGCCGATGTCGTCGGCCGGTTTCGATGCGGGGCGCGGATTGTCTTCGGCCGGACGCGCGGGCTCGATTCCGGCCTGCGGAACCTCGTCGCTGTCCTGGAATTCGTCCGCCGGCGCGGCTTTCTGTGAACGGGCAATGGCCATCAGGCGGAAACTAGCAAATGGCCCCCCAAAGCAATACGGGCCCGCGGGATAACCCACAGGCCCGTAAGACGTTTTCGGCAATTCGTCCGGCTTATTTGACGAATTTGTTGCCGGTAATGCGTTCCAGGTTCTTGTAATAGACCTTGTCGAGGTCGGCTTTCGGCATGCCGTATTCTTCGAGAATCCGGATGGTTTCGCGGATATACATCGTGCCCTTTTCAGGATCGAAGGGGCAGTCGGACGCGAAGATCACGTTCTCGAGCGGGAAGAAGCCAAAGCCGATCTTCATCGCGCCTTCCGATGTGAAGGTCGCGGTGTCCGGATAGAAATTTTCCTTGAAGTAATCGAGCGGGCGCTTCTTCAGGCTCTTCAGCAGCGACACATAATCCTCATCGGACGTGCGTGAGCCAAGCTGATCCCAGCCCGGTCCGATGCGGCCTTCAAGCGTCGGCACGATGCTGCCGAAATGGTGGATGATGATTTTCAGGTCCGGAAGATCGTCGATGATCTTGGAGAACACGAAGCGCGACATCATCGCCGCGGTCTCGTAGGCCCAGCCGAACGTCCACCAGATCTCGTAAAGCGACTTCTTCTCGTCGAGATAATCCGGGAAGTTGGCGGCGCGAGACGGATGCGTCCAGACCGGCTTGCCGAGTTTTGCCATCGCTTCGAAGAACGGGCGGAATTCCGGGCGATCAACCGGCTTGCCGAGGATGTTGGTATAGATCTGCACGCCGCAGGCGCCGAGTTCCTTGATCGCGCGTTCGGATTCACCGACGCCCGCATCCTTGGCCGTGAGCGGCGGCTGCGCGATGAAGCCGCAGAACTCGTCCGGATATTTCTGGCAAAGCTCGGCCATGCCGTCGTTGCCGATCTTGGCGTATTCCAGCGCGAGATCCGGATTGCCTTTCGCCAGCGCTTCCAGCGACGGCGCGGCCAGCGAGATCACCTGCTTGTAGTCGGGAAAGGAGCCGATGATCTTCCGGCGCAGATCGAGGTCATGCAGCGCCGGGAGTTCCGCCACGCGTTTGCCTATGTCTGGCAGACCGCTGGCCACGAGTTTGTCGAAATACTTCTTCGGGAAGAAGTGATTGAAGGCATCAATCCGCATGCAAATCTCCGTTTCCTCTCGTAACTTAAGTCCGCTTTATCAGGCGCGGATATCCGGTTCGTGACGGCGCGCTCTTGATCAGTAGTGGCAGATGACGTTGAGCAAAGCCTGTTTCTTGTCTTTCATCACCGCATCGCGTGCGCGTTGTAGCGCGCCTGCAAGCTCGGAGGGCTTTTCCACGCGCTCGCCGAAACCGCCCTGCGCACGCACAAATTCGTCGTAAGGCGCGCTCGGATCGAGATCGGCGAGGAAACGTCCATCATCCTCGCCGGCCATGCCGTCCTTGAACATCGACAGCGTCGCATTGCGCACCGCACCGTAGCGCTGGTTGTTGAAGATGATGGTGAGAACGGGAAGATTGTATTTCGCGCCGACCCAGTGCGAGACGGTGGGATTGGTGAACAGATAAACGCCGTCGCCAAGTGTCGCGACAATCAGCTTCTCGGGCGCTGCGAGTTTCGCACCCAAAGCAGCACCAAGGCCCCAGCCAAGGCCGCCGGCCGGGCTTGCGGCAAAGAAGGTGCCGGGCTTTTCGCGCGGGCAGTGATCGAGTCGCAGCGGATATTCATTGAAGATAACGGCTTCCTCGCCCAGCACTTCGCCGATCGTGCGCGACAGGAATTCCGGAGAGATTTTGTCGCCTGCGGTGACGGTCTTCGTCACTTTTTCGCGGCGCGCCTTGCCGCGTTCGGTCAGCGGGCCGCGCCGTGCATCGATGCGCGATTGCATCGCGCCCTTATGCTTGGCGAGTGCGGCTTCCAGCGCCTCCAGTGCCCGTGCGGCATTGGCGGTGATCGCCATGTCGGTCGGGAAGCTGCGCATCGGATAGCGCTGATAAACCGTGTCCTCGCCGATATGCACGAAACGGCAATCCTTGGCGGGCTCGGTCAGATGCGGATGATAGGGGACATCGCATTCGATCACGACGGCAAGATCGGCCTCGCCCAGCATGGCGGCCGAGTCATATCCAAAATGCATTGGGTGGCTGGCCGGCAATGCGACAACGCGCGGATAATGCGCAACCACGGGAATGGCGTAGTCGCTGGCGATGCGGCCGAGGATTTCAACGGCCTTCGGATCGCCCGCAGCGGCATTGAGCAGCACCGGGCGTTCCGCACTCGCGATCCAGTCCGCGAGTTGCGCGATGGCCTGCGGATCGGGGTAGGGCAAGGCGGGCAATGCGCGCAATTTCTGCGGCGCTGTGTCCGGCAGCGGTGCCGACAGCGGTTCGCGCGGCAGCACGAGATAAACCGGACCGCGCGGGCTCGACATGGTCATTTCATGCGCACGCGCCACGACATCGCCGATCTGTTCCGGCATCCGCAATTCGTAATCCCATTTCACCAGCTCGCGCACCATGCCGGCCTGATCGAACATTTCCTGCGCCCAATGAATCGGCCGCGTGCGCGATCCGAATTGTCCTTTTTCGGTGAAGGGCGTGCGGCCGGCGGCGACAATCACCGGCGCGCGATCGCGCGCGAGGTTGGCGATGTTGTTGACGGTATTCGCGGTGCCGACATTCACGTGCACCATGACCGCCTGCGCGCGGCCGTTCATCAGGTAGACGCCATGCGCCATGGCGACCGCGAGATTTTCATGCGGCACAAGAATGGGTTCGGGAACCTTGGCATTGGTGCGCTTGGCGCGCACCAAAGCTTCGACGATAGGCGGAAAATCGGTACCCGGATTTGCGAAGAAATAATCGACGCCGTGCTGCGCCAGAGATTCAAGGAAATGTTCGGCGGCGATCTTGGGCCGGCCGGCTCCGGTCTTCGCAGACGTCATACGTGTCCCACTCACTGTAACGGCGCGGCTTCAGCCGCGCGCCTTCTTAGCGGAGGGGCCGTGGCGTTACAACGGACAGGGACGCAGGCCTATTCTGCGGCGACGCGGAAGGACATCTGGCGGTCGAGATCGTCGAGGCAGCGGGTGAGGCCGTCGCCTTCCGGATCGAGCAAGGCCGCGGTGCGGGCGCTGGCAACCGCATCAACCGCTTGGGCGATGGGCAGTTGCCCGTTCAGCGCGGGCCGAATGACCCGCGTTTCGATCATCTGGAAATTGCTGGTGCCGCGCTTGTGGGTCGAACCGTAGCCTTTGATCAGGCGTGCGCATTCCGTGATTTCGGTCGCCAAAGCCGGGGAAAGCGGCGCGGCCTTCAAGATGAGCGAAAGCCAGGATTCAATGGCATTTTTCTCCTCGTGATAGCGAAAGCTATAGGGCCGCCAGGCGCGCAATTTTGCCAGCGCCCAGAAGCGCAAGTATCCGCTGATCGAGGTGCTCTTGACCTCCATCCCGACATGGACGCGATCAAGCCAGCCGCGCTGCGCGGAGACGCGCAAGACCCAACGCGCCAGAGCGGGCGGTAGAATCTGGCAGGCTTCCTCGATGCCGGGCTTGAGGAATTCAATGACGTGGAACGGCTCGCCCGGCTTGGCTTTCAATTCGTCGGCGATGCGGACCATGCGCGCAGGATCGATTTTTGCTTGTGCAACGCGGATCAGGTCTTCGAACGACATGCGCACGGCGAGCTGCCGTGCGACTTCGCGGAGCAACGCGCCGTCGCTGCCGGCCTTTTTGTCGGCCTCAACCACGGGTGCAAGACGCTCAAGGTAAAGCGCGGCATATTTGATGTTCTGGAAGTTGGTCAGGCGGCGTACGCCTTCAATCATGATGTCCTGCGCCGCTTGCGGCATGCGTGCGCGGATATCGCCTTCCAGCGAATTGAGATCGAGACGCGGCTCTTGCGGACGCTTGCGCGAGGGTGTGAATTTATGCGCGGTCGCTTCGCTGCGTGCGGCGGTGAGGCCGGCCTGGAAACCGCGCAGGTTGGCTTCTGCCGCCTTGCCTTCGCCGCGGATGGCTTTCTCGAATGCCTCAACCGGGATCGGCAGCTTGCCGCAGCCGGCGATTGCACCCAGCATCACGGCGTTGATAAAGGCGCCGCTCTGTTGCGACACCGCTTCCATGTCGAACAGGATGCGGCTTTGCGAATTGGATTCGGCCGCGTTGAGAAGGCGCGACTGGTCGAAGCGTCCATCACCCATCGCCGTCTTCTCGTTGATCACATAGAAGCGGCTGGTCGATGAAATCAGCAATGTACGTTCGGGCGTCACAAAGCCCGCGGCAATCGCGCGTCCGGCTTCCATGAATTCGCTGGAGGCAACGACATCGACATCGCCCGGTCCGGGCTGCAATGCGAGGATCGGGCGCTTGCCGTTCAGCTCGCGCAAGGGCTTCGGATAAATCTCAATATAATAGGTCGTGCCGCCAGTGCGCTGCGCGACGCCGGGAATGGACGTCGATTGCGCCGGCAGGCCGAGATCGGCAGCGGCACTGATGATCCAGTTGGTGAGCACGCCGCCGCCTTCGCCGCCGAGCGCGGCGATCAGCAATGTGACCGGGCGTTGATTGTCGCTCATGCCACGGCCTCCTGCTTGCGGGGCGCGAGCCAGCCGATGAACCGGCTGCGCCAGCGATGCAGGAACAGATCCCACTTATTCGGATTGCGGATCAGTTCCGCGCGATAGAAGGACGGGCAAAGGACAGCTGCATGCGCGACCTCGCCGCACAGGCCACAGCCGACGCAGGATTCGATCACGGTTGCAACCGGATCGGTGCGCAACGGATCGGGCGAGGGCTTCACCGACAGAGACGGGCAGCCGGAGAGACGAATGCAGGAATGATCGCCCGTGCAGATTTCGTCATCGACGCCGTATTTCGTGCGCACGACGCGATCGCCCGCGACCAGCTTCTTGGCGTCTTCCGCGCGCACGCGGCGCTGGCGCGCAAGCTGACACTCGCCGTCGGCAATAATGACCTTGAGGCCGTGCTCCGCGCTTTGCAGCGCTTCCTTCACGGTCGAAACCATTTTTTGCACGCTGTAGGAGCGCACCTTGCGCAGCCATTTCACACCGATCGAGCGTAGCGTCTTCTCGATATCCATGCCGGGAGCCGCACCATCGCGGCTGTCCTTGCTGGATGGCATGAATTGCAGGCCGGTCGCCGAGGTGTAACCGTTCTGCATGATGATGAGAACGCCATCGCCTTTGTTGAACAGGTTCGATGTCACGCCGGTGATCAGGCCGTTATGCCAGAACCCGCCATCGCCCATGATGGCGATCGGGCGCTTCTGGATGTTCGGGCCGACGGCGGCGGCGCTTGCGAGTGACATGCCGTAGCCGAGCACGGAATTGCCCATGCTGAACGGGGCGAACAAACCGAAACAATGACAGCCGATGTCGGCGCTGATATGCGCTTTGCCGATCTCGGCCTGCGTCAGTTTCAGCGCAGAGAAAACTGGACGCTCCGGGCAGCCGGTGCAGAAGGTCGGCGGACGCGGCGGCAGATCGCGAAGGACTGCGGCGGCAGCCGGAAGATGCGCGACAGCCTTGGCGTGACGCGTCGAGACATTGTCGACGTCGAGACAGGAGGGCTTGGTGTCCGACAGGAACGTCGCGAGGCCCTTCATCAGGACTTCGGAGGAATATTCGCCGGCTTGCGGCAGAACGTTCTTGCCGAAGAGGCGCGTCTGCAGATCGGCGCGGCGCAATTCGGTCGACACCATCTGCTCGATATATTCGGGGAAGCCTTCCTCAACGATCAGGACCGCGCGCTTGCCTGCGCAGAACGAGGTGATTTCTTCGGGCACCAGCGGATAGGTGACGTTCAGGCACAGCATCGGGATGCGGGATTCGCCGAACAGATCGGCAAGCCCGAGGCGATGCAGGGCGCGCAGCGTTGAGTTGTAGAGACCGCCTTGGACGATGATGCCGATGTCTTTCAGGTCGCCGTCAAAGAATTCATTCAGTTTTTCGCGCTTGATGAAGTCGCGCGCCGCCGGCATGCGCTCCTCGATCTTGCGTTTCTCCTGCATGAAGGTGACGGGCGGATGCGCGAGCCGTTGGAAATTGTGCGGCGCCGGCGTTGTCCGGTGCAGGGACGAGACTTCCGGCTTGCGATTGGTTTTCGTTTCGAACGAACCGGTGACGTGGCAGGCACGGATGCGCAATTCGAGCATCACCGGTGCGTGGCTTGTTTCGGACAGCTCAAAGCCTTTTTCGACAATGCGAACGATGGCCGAAAGATCTGGACGCGGATCGAGCAGCCAGATCGAGGATTTCATCGCAAATGCGTGCGAGCGTTCCTGGATGACCGCGGCGCCTTCGCCGTAATCCTCGCCGACGATGATCATCGCGCCGCCCATGACGCCGGGCGAAGACAAATTGGAGAGCGCGTCGGAGGCGACGTTGGTGCCGACGATGGCTTTCCAGGTCACCGCGCCGCGGACAGGATAATTGATTGAAGCGCCGAGCATCGCGGCGGCGGATGCCTCATTAGTGCAGGTTTCGACATGCACGCCGAGCTCGTCGAGATAGTCCTCGGCATCGACCATGACGTCGAGCAGATGCGAGACTGGCGCGCCCTGATAGCCGCCAACATAAGAGACGCCCGCTTGCAGCAGCGCCTTGGTGACCGCGAGAATCCCTTCGCCGTGGAAGGTGTCGCCGTCGCCGAGCCGCAGCGCCTGCACTTCTTTTTTGAACGAGCGTTCCATCATTGCACCTGCGGGCCCTCTTGGCGGGGCCAGATAGTTGGATATCAAACTATTTTAGCAGATTGGTGCCGTTATAAAAAGAGGCAATAAGCCCGCAAGTTTCGGGCCTTTGCCCACCTACATGTGGGACGGCAGCCAGGTCGCGATGACTGGGAAAATGACGAGGATAATCAGCCGCAGGATGTCGGTGAGGATGAACGGCAGCACGCCATAGAAGATCGTCGATATCTTCACGTCGTCGATCACACTTTTTATGACGAATATGTTCATCCCGACCGGCGGATGGATCAGGCCCAACTCCACGGTCATGACGATGATGATGCCGAACCAGATCGGATCGAAGCCCAGTTCCTTGATCACCGGGAAGATGATCGGCACCGTCAGGATGATCATCGCCAGGGCGTCCATCAGGCAGCCCAGCACCAGATACATGATCAAGATCACGGTCAGGATGCCGTAGCTGCCGATGCCGAGGCCTGTCAGGAAGGCAGTCACCTTCTGCGGCGTCTGCGTGATGGTGAGGAAATAGCCGAACAGCAAAGCGCCGATCAGAATGGTGAAGACCGCAGCGGTCGTGCGCGTCGATTCCAGCAGCGAGCGCAGGATATCTTCCTTGGACAGCCGGCCGCGCAACACGCCGATGATGAAGGCGCCGCCTGCGCCCATGCCAGCGGCTTCGGTCGCGGTGAACATGCCTCCGTAAATTCCGCCGACGACGAAAGCGAACAGAAGCACTGTCGCCCAGACGTCACGCAGGCTTTCCCGGCGCTCTTTCCAGGTGGAGCGTGGACCCGACGGCAAAAAGTTCGGGCGTACCCAGCCGATCAGCGTGATCGTCGCCATGTACATGCACACGGCGAGAATGCCGGGCAGGACGCCCGCGATGAACAATTTGCCGATATCCTGTTCGGTGATCAGGCCGTAAACCGCGAGCACGGTCGAAGGCGGGATCATGATGCCGAGCGTGCCGCCTGCCGCAATAACGCCGGTCGCGAAGGATTGCGGATAATTGTAGCGGCGCATTTCCGGGTAGGCGACGCGCGAGAAGGTGGCAGCTGTCGCAACCGACGAGCCGCAGATCGCGGCAAAGCCGCCGCAGGCCGCGATGGTCGCGATGCCAAGGCCGCCGCGCAAATGCCCAAGGAATGAGTTTGCCGCCCGGAACAATTCGCGGCTCATGCCCGACGTGGTCGCGAAGGCGCCCATCAGAAGAAAGAGCGGCACGACCGCAAAGTTGAAATCGGTCACCGTGCGCATCGTCGTGTGGCCGACGATTTTCAGCGCAGGGCCACCGCTGGTGAGATAAGCGAAACCGCCAACGCCAACGAGGCCCATCGCCATGCCGATCGGCACGCGCAGCAACATCAGGACGAACAGGATAACGAAGCCGAGGATTGCGACGGTATCTGCGGACATGATTTGGCTCACTCGACCGTCTTGATGGCGGCCGCGTGATCGCGCTCCATCAGGTCAGGATGGAAGATCAGGCGATACGTGCGAACGATAATGAGCAACACGGCGGCGCAATCGCCAATCCATGCGACCATATAAAATGGCCAGACCGGCAGGCGCAGCTCGAATGTCTGCAGGTTCGCGTCGCGGGTGCTCATCACCTTGTCGAATAGCGTGTAGGTCTGCACCACAACGACAAACAGAAGAACGAGCGTGGCGAAGACGTCGATGGCGCGTTGCCAGCGCGGGCTGGCATTGGCCCAGAGCAGATCGACGGTGATATGCGTGCCGCGATAGCTCGTCGCAGCGATGCCCCAGAAAATCACAACACCCAGCATCAACATGCCGAAGTCGTAGGCGTCCGGCAGGGTATATCCGAAGAAGTAGCGCAGCATCACCGTGACGAATACGTCGAGGGCGACGAGGCCGATGAAGAAGGCCGCGATCCATTCGATCGAGTCGATGAACCGGTCCATGTATTTGCTGACGGTGGAATATTGCGCCATCGAGCTATATCGGGTGAGAGGTTGGCGGGGGAAATGGCGGCGGCTTTATCGCCGCCACCAAATGTGTCGGGCGCGACAAGCGCGCCCGATTATTGATCAATAAGCCGAGTTGAACTTGGCGAGAGAATCCCTGAGCTCTTTCATGATCTCGTCGGGATTGCCGCCGGCCTTCTTGACGTTCTCGGCCCAGGCCTTTTCCAGCGGCTCAGCCGCCTTCTTCCACTCGGCGAGTTGATCCGCAGTGAGCGGATAAACTTCGTGCGCCGGGTCGGCTTTCAGCTTGGCAACGCCGGAATGCTCGTAGTCGGCCCAGGGGGTCGCAACGCGCAACGCCCATTCATTGGTACAGTGATCGTCGATCACTTTCTTCTGTGCCGCCGACATCTGGTTGTAGGTCACCGGGCTGAACACGAACGCGAAGGTCGTCGCATAGAGCGGCGCATCGATGTGATACTTCGTGACCTTGTCGATGCCGAACAGCGGCACCGAACCCCACGGGAAGGTCACGGCTTCGGCAACGCCCTTCTCAAGAATGTCGCGCACTTCCGGCGCGCTCGACTGCACGTTGCTGCCGCCGAGCTGGGTAATGAACGTCGCCATGGTCGCGTGCGCGGGGCGGATCTTCATGCCCTTGATGTCGCCGGGCACCATGATCTTCTTTTTCACGGAGTGGAACGAGCCGGGATCATGGAAGAAGGCGAGACAGAATTTCACGTCCTTCATCTCGCGTGCAGCGTATTTGCGATACCAGGCGTCGAAAGCCTGCGAGCCGCCCTTCGCATTCGAGATCAGGAACGGCAATTCGCCGGCGCCGATGACCGGAAAGCGGCCGGGCTGATAGCCGGGATTGATGTAGGTGAGGTCGGCGATGCCGTCGCGCGCCATGTCGTAATGGTCGAACGCCTTGCCGAGCTGCTGCGAGGGATAAACCTTGAACTTGAGCGTACCGTTCGAGGCTTTTTCGACCGAACTGCCCCAGTCTTCCAGCGCCTTGTTCAGCGGATGCGACGGCGGCACCCAATGCGCGAGCTTGAGTTCGAATGTCTTGTCTTGCGCGACCGCCGGTGCGCTGAATGCAAGCGCAAATCCGGTCGCGGCCAGAACGGCAAGATGGTGACGGGACTTCATCATGTATCCTCCCTTGAGAGATCGTTGCTCGATCGCTGTTTGTTGTTCTTGTTATTGAGCCTTAAACGGCCGTGTTTGTACAGATTGTAAGGCAGAATAGTTGGATGTAAAACTATTTCCCGTTGGGCAGGAGCGGAAAAATTGGGCCGGCCGGTAGCAGCGACAAAAGTTTCGGCGCGCCGCGCAGCATCGCGCAAGCCCGCGGTTGCCATCGACTTTGGGCCACTGGCGGGCTGGATCGGCTTTCACCTGCGTATGGCGCAGCTTGCATCATTTCAGTCCTTCCGCGAGCAGGCGCGCAATATCGACTTAAGTCCGGGGCGTTTCGCCGCGCTCACCGTGATCGGCCGCAATCCGGGCATCAGCCAGACGGCGCTCAGCCGGTCCATTGGCGCGGATAAGTCGACCATGACGCCGGCGCTCGATTATCTGGTGAAGCGTCATCTTGTCCGCCGCAGCCGGACGGAAAACGACAAACGCACCTATCGCCTGACTTTGACCGCGGACGGCGAGAAAATGCTGCGCGATCTCACCGAATGCGCGAGCCGGCACGAAGATGCGCTCGACGCGATCGTTGGACCGCGCGAGCGCACACAATTCCTTCGTACTTTGAGAAAGATCGCGACCGATCTCGTCTGAAAGGATTACTCGCCGCGGAAACGCGCCGCGAGATCGTCGGGCAGCGGTGTGGCCTTGATCTTGGACGCGTCGTTTGGATCTCTGCCCACCCAAACGCGGGTCTCGAAACCTTCAAGGCACAGCTTGCCGTCCTTCGAGATCTTGTGGTGCACGTCAAAGCTCGATGTGCCGACCTTGGTGAAGACGGATTCGATCGCGACGGTGTCGCCAAAGCGCGTTGGCATCATGAACTTGGCGCGGGTATCGACCATCGGATAGCCGGCAAAATTATACTTCTTCAGCAACTCATATTTCGTCACGCCGCTCGCCGCCGAGATCAGCAGCGTGGTCGAATGATCAAACATCTCGAAATAGCGCGGGTAATAGACGATACCGGCCGGGTCGCAGTCGCCCCATTCGATCATGTAGTCTCGGATATTCTTCAACATCAGCTGCAAATCCTGTTCGGTGATATTTAGCGCGGTGCCATGCGGAGCGCGCCGTCGAGGCGGATGACTTCGCCATTCAGATAGCCGTTCCGCACGATAAACGAAACAAGTTCTCCGTATTCCTGTGGCTGGCCGAGGCGTTTGGGGAAGGGCACGGAGGCGCCCAGACTATCCTGCGATTCCTGCGGTAGTCCGGCCAGCATCGGCGTCACGAAGATGCCGGGTGCGATGGTCATGACGCGGATGCCGAACTGGGCGAATTCGCGTGCTGCGGGGAGCGTGAGCGCGACAACGCCGCCTTTTGACGAGGCATAAGCCGACTGGCCCATCTGGCCTTCATAGGCAGCAACAGACGCGGTCGAGACGATCACGCCGCGCTCGCCATCGCTAAGCGGCTCGAGCTTCATCATATCCGCAGCCGCAAGCCGCATCATGTTGAAGGTGCCAATGAGATTGATCTCGATCACGCGCTTATAGTCTGCAAGCGGCATCGGGCCGTCCTTGCCGACAATGCGTTTGGGCGGACCGATTCCGGCGCAATTCACCAGCACGCGGCCCGCGCCATATGTCTCGCGCACCTTTGCGAGCGCGGCTTGCGCGCCTTCGTCGCTGGTGACGTCGCATTGCACGGCGATGCCGCCGATTTTCTTTACGATCGCTTCCGCGGCGCCGAGATTGACGTCGAGCAGCGCAACTTTCGCACCGGCATTCGCAAGAATTTCTGCCGTGGCTGCGCCAAGACCGGACGCGCCGCCGGTGATGATCGCTGTGTGCCCCTTGATATCCATGCGCTACTTCCCCGCCGCTTCGGGATTCTCGATTAGCAAGGCGATGCCCTGGCCGCCGCCGATACAGGCGGATGCAATGCCGTAGCGTGTCCCTGAGCGCTTGAGTTCACGCGCCAGCGTGATCGAGAGCCGCAAGCCGGTGGCGCCGAGCGGATGGCCGATGGCGATGGCACCACCATTCACATTGAGCTTGTTCTCGTCGAGGCCAAGTTCGCGCGCGCAGGCCATTACCTGCGCACCGAAGGCTTCGTTGATTTCGAACCGATCGATATCCGACAGCTTCAAGTTCGCGCGTTCCAGTACAGCCTTGATTGCGGGCACCGGTCCGATGCCCATGATTTCAGGCGGCACGCCGATGACGGCGGACGCCACGATCCGCGCGAGCGGCTTTTTGTTGGCTTTCTTCAGATAATCGGAATTTGCGACAAGAGCTGCGGCTGCGCCGTCAACAATGGCGGATGAATTACCGCCGGTCTGCACACCGCCGAACGCGGGTCGAATTTTCGCAAGCGAATCCATCGGCGAGGGACGGATATGCGTGTCCGCCGCAACTTCCGGCGTTTTGCGATCGAGCTTGATGCCGCGCGGCTCATATCCTTCGAGCTCAAACGTCTCGGTGGTGACCGGCGCGATCTCGCCGGCGAGGAAACCGTCCTTCTGCGCCGCTAGCGCGCGGTTGAAGCTGCGCTCGGCATAGGCGTCCACTTCCGGCCGCGTGATCTGGTATTTCTGCGCAAGGGTTTCGGCGGTATCGCCCATGGTCACTTTGGCGGACGGATCGAGCAGTGCTTCCCAGAGGAAATCCTTGAACTCGACCTGACCCATGCGGAAGCCGCTGCGATGGGTGTAGGCGGCGATGGGATTGCGGCTCATCGATTCCGCGCCGACGCAAAGCGCGAGATCGGTGCGCTTTTGTGACACGCTGTCTGCGGCTTGTGACAATATCTCGATGCCGGTGCCGCAGACGCGCTGCACATGATGCGCGGGTGTTTCGACCGGTACGCCGGAATAAAGGCCGATATGGCGCGGCAGCACATAGGCGTCGAAACTCGCCTGCGCCATGCTGCCGGTGATCACCGTACCAACATCCTCGGGCGAAACGTTCGCGCGTTTGAGCACTTCGCGCCCGACCTTGATTCCGAGATCTGTCGGCGAGATCGTGCCGAAGGCAGTGTTGTAATCGACGAACGGCGTGCGCACGCCATCGACAATCCACGCATCGGCAAAGGTTGCGCCGATTCCGGCTGTATTGCGGGCCATTGTTCTCAAGCCTTCCTGTCGATTGAAATCACGTCTGCTGCAGGTGCGTCCGCATAGAGTTGCTCAACCAGTCCGGCGCGCCTTGTCAGCACCGCGCGCTGGTTGATCGAGCCCTTGTCGGTCATCTCGCCGGCATCGAGCGAGGGCGGCTCCGCCATCGGCAACATGCGCATGACGCGGTTTGATGAGCCGGTGCTGTTTTTTGCAAATGACGTCAGCAATTCGGAGAAAATATTGCGGACGCGCACACTATCGAGAATTTCCGCAGGCGATGCGCTTGCCGGAAGACCAGCGAGCGCACGGCAGGCTTCGACATCGGGGAAGACTAGAACCGCGATATAGGGCCGGTCCGCGCCGCCGATGACGACATCGCGCACATATGGATTGAAATGCGCGATGAACGATGCGCGCAGCGGGCCGCAACTGACCCAGGTGCCGGTTGAAAGCTTGAAGTCCTCCGCGATGCGGCCATCGAAGAGAAGGCCCTGCAGCAGGTTGTTTTCGTCCTCAAATTTCAGCGCATCGCCGATTTTGTAGAAACCTTCCTCATCGAAGGCGTTGGCGGTCAATTCCGGTTGGCGCCAGTAACCCGGTGTGATGTTCGGGCCTTTGAAGCGCGCTTCCAGTTTGTCATCGATCGGTACGAGTTTTACCTCGGTGCCGCGCGCCGGCAGGCCCATATTGGTCGACTTATTGGAGTGCCACATACGACCGAGTGCGAAGGGCGCGGTTTCGGTCGAGCCAAGGCCGGTGAGAAACTGAATGCGCTCGCCGCAGGTCTGCAACGCTAATTCCTGCATTTCATCGAAGACGGGCTGCGACAATGCTGCGCCGGCAAACCACAACACCTTCAGGCGGCTGAAGAAGTTGCGGCGCAACTGCGCGTCGTTGCGGAAGAAGGGCAGCAGCGCCTCATAGCCTTTGGGTACGTTGAAATACCAGGTCGGCGCGACGTCCTTCAGATTGCGCACCGTCGCCTCAATGGCGCCCGGTACCGGTTTGCCTTCGTCGATATAGAATGTGCCGCCATTATAGATCGCAATGCCGACATCGTGGTTGCCGCCGGCGGTGTGATGCCACGGCGCCCAGTCGAGGATCACCGGCGGCTCGTCCTGAAAGAAGGCGAGCGCGGAGCGGATCATCACCTGGTTCGAGCACCACATGCGCTGGGTGTTGATCACGGCCTTGGGTTGGCCGGTCGAGCCGGACGTGAAAAGAAATTTCGCGATCGTGTCCGGGCCGACCTTGTCGTGTGCGGTATCGACCGCGGCGGTTGGTGCCGTCGCGGCAAGATCAGAGAACAATGTGGTCTTGCGATCAGGCAAGGGATTGCGCGTGAACACCAGTTCGAGATTCTCCGGCGCGACCGCATTGAGCGCTTTGCCGAATAGTTTGCCGTCGGATGCGAAGACGAGGCCCGGTGTTAGCAATTCGAAGATGTGACGCAGCTTGCCGTAATCGGTCGAGATCAGTGAATAGGCCGGCGAAATCGGTGCGTAAGGAATGCCGGCATAGACGCAACCAAGCGCAAGCATCGCGTGTTCGAGGTCGTTGCCGGACAGAATGACGACAGGGCGCTCGGCCGACAGATCGCGCTTGAGCAAGGCTTCGCCAATACTGCGCGCGTAGTCGAGCGTTTGTTTGTAGGTAATGGTGCGCCACGCCCCGTTTTCATCGCGCGCGGCGAACAGCACGCGGTCGGGTGTCGTCTCAACCCAGTAGAGCAACCGGTCCGTGAGGCGCTTGGGGTAGGGATCCAGCGGATAATTGGAGCGGAGCAACAACGTTCGGTCATCGCGCCTATCAATCGCGATATCCGGCTTCTCCAGACGCACGTCGCGAAAAGGAGCTTGTGTATGGATCTGACGCGAGACGTCCGTCATCGGCTTTAGGCGCCCTTGGAAATATCCACCCTTGGATTATCCCCGGTGCAGTGCTTTTGGCGCACGCTTCTCGAGGAAATCCTTCAATCTTTGCTGCGCTTCCTCGTCGCCCGAAGCGATCGCAGCCATCAGCGATTCCATCAGATATCCGCCGTCGCGCTCGATATCGGCGATGCGCGGCAATACATGCATGATGGCGTAATTTGTCAGTGCTGTGTTCGCCGCGATGCGAAGTGCGAGTTCGACGCCCTTATCGAGGCCCTTGCCGTCATCGACGAGATATTGCGTCACGCCCATGGTCTGGCCTTCTTCCGCACCATAGGTGCGGCCGGTGAGCATCATGTCCATCATGCGCGCCGTGCCGATCAGACGCGGAATGCGAACCGAACCGCCGCCACCGACGTAAATACCGCGGCTGCCTTCCGGCAGCGCGTAATAGGCCGAGCGCTCCGCCACGCGGATGTGACACGCCGCGGCAAGCTCCAGTCCCCCGCCAACCACCGCGCCATGCAGCACGGCGACAACGGGAACCTTGCCGAACTCAAAACGGTCGAAGATGCGGTGCCAGTTGCGCGAGTGGTGCACGGACTCGACGGTGTTGCGAATCGTGAGTTCCGTCAGATCGAGACCCGCCGAAAAATGATCGCCTTCGCCGTGCAGCACGACAGCGCGGATGTCCCCCGGCAGTTTGGCAAAGAATTCCTCGATGCCATTGACGGTGGTGTCGTCGAGCGCATTGCGCTTCTGCGGCCGCGACAGCCGCAGAATGGCGATGTTGTCTTGCCGCTCCGCGCTGAGCGAGGGGGGCAGATCGAGGGTGAGGCGTTTCCTGGTCATCGTGTTATTTGTTGTTATTAACAACTATTGTGGATACTAACAATATCGGAGGTGCCGTCAAAGCACCTCGTAAACGTCCGCTTTCACAGCATTAGGCAGCCGGGCACCGTGCGCAATCGCCAGAATCCGGTTCATCCAGTCGTGGGCCGGATCGGCCGTCTCGAACCGCATCAGGGTCCGGAAATAATAGAGTGCGGGATCGACGGGCTCACCCTGGGCCAGTCTGGCGATCACGTCGGGTGGGCCGTGGCGGAGGCCTTCGCTGGAGACAAGGATCAGCCCACCCTTGTCGCTCTTTATAGTGTAGCGCGCCTGAATATCGGCGACGCCGTCCGCCCGCACGATTTGCCAATCCGCGCCGCCCGGCAAAATTTCGCCGTTCAGCCGTGGGCCTTCGATGCTCCCGCCCAAAATATTAATGACACGCCGCTCGCCGGCGGGGGTTTTGCCGAACTGGAGAATATCCGCCAGCGCGGCATGGATCGTGAAGAGTGGGACGGAAGACAAGGCGGGCATGGAAGGCATGGACGTTCCCATGTTCGGTTTTCGAACATTCGCAAAATCATACCTCGACCGCCGCAAAGGCATTGGACTCCGGCCGGGTTCGCTGGCATTTGACCCTCTCGGACCCGATCCGTAAATTGAAATAAATCGAAAAACGCTGTGCGATCACGCACCAAAGGAAGTGCCCGATATGTCGCGTGTCATGTCCCTCGCCGAGGCTGTCAAAGCCAACATCAACGACGGCGATACCGTGGCGATGGAAGGTTTCACCCATCTCATTCCGCATGCTGCCGGTCATGAGATCATTCGTCAGGGCAAGAAGCATCTGACGTTGATCCGCATGACGCCGGATCTGATCTACGACCAGATGGTCGGCATGGGATGCGCCGACAAACTCATCTTCTCGTGGGGCGGCAATCCTGGCGTCGGCTCACTGCATCGTGTGCGCGATGCGATCGAAAAGGGATGGCCGAACAAACTCGAGATCGAGGAGCACTCGCACGCTGCGATGGCGAATGCTTATGCATCGGGCGCTTCGGGTCTGCCGTTCGCGGTGTTCCGCGGTTACATCGGCACGGATTTGCCGAAAGTGAATCCGAAGATCAAACACGTCACCTGTCCTTACACGGGCGAACAGCTTGCGACCGTGCCGTCGCATCGCCCGGATGTTGCGGTCATTCATGCGCTGCGCGCCGACAAGGAAGGCAATGTGCTGCTGGAAGGCATTCTCGGCGTGCAAAAGGAAGCGATCCTGGCCGCCAAGCGTTCGATCATCACGGTGGAAGAAATCGTCGACGATTTCGGTCCGCGCAATCTCAACGCGGTGATCCTGCCGTCATGGACGGTCGGCGCGATCTCCGTGGTGCCGGGTGGCGCGTTCCCGTCATACGCGCAGGGCTATTACAAGCGCTTCAACGCCTTCTACAAGCAATGGGATGACATCGCGCGCGAACGCGACACCTTCCTCGCCTGGATGAAGGAAAATGTCCTGAACAAGCGCCCGGAAGATTTCGCCGAGCATGTTCGCAACCTGCGCGTTGCGGCGGAGTAAGACAATGACAGCGAATTACAAACCCGCCGAGATGATGACCATTGCGGCCGCCCGCGCGCTGAAAAACACCGACGTCACCTTCGTCGGCATCGGTGCGCCGTCCGCAGCATCGAACCTTGCGCGTCTGACGCACGCACCCGAGATTACGCTGATTTATGAATCGGGCACGCTCGCAACCAAGCCGACCGTGCTGCCGCTCTCCATCGGCGACGGCGAATTGTGCGATACCGCGCTGACCACAGTGTCGGTGCCGGAAATGTTCCGCTATTGGCTGCAGGGCGGGCGCATCACCGTCGGCTTCCTTGGCGGCGCGCAGATCGACAAATACGCCAACCTCAACACCACAGTTGTCGGGCCTTACGACAAGCCGAAGGTGCGTCTGCCGGGTGGCGGCGGTGCGCCGGAGATCGCGACATCGTGCGGCGAGATCTTCATCATCATGTCGCAGTCCAAGCGCGGTTTTGTCGAGAAGATCGACTTCATCACCTCGCTCGGTCATGGCGAAGGCGGCGATCATCGCCAGCGTCTGGGCGTGAAGACCAAAGGCCCGACCAAGCTGATCACGGACCTGTGCGTCATGGAGCCGGACCCCAAGACCCGGGAAATGACCGTGGTTTCGATCCACCCGGGTGTGACCCGCGAGCAGATCCAGGACAATACCGGCTGGGCCGTGAAATTCGCCGATAAGGTCGTGGAAACCCCGGCTCCGACCGAACTGGAGCTGAAAGTCCTGCGCGAGCTGAATGAGAGAACTGCGCGGGCGCACGGCGAAGCCGCGTAACGACATATATATGTGAGGAGGAGCCGGATGGCATGGCGCCGCCGGCTCAGCAAAGGTTCAGGACAATGCGCGACGTATTCATCTGCGATGCCGCCCGCACTGCAATCGGCCGTTACGGCGGTTCGCTCGCGAAAGTGCGCGCCGACGATCTCGCGGCGATTCCGATCAAGGCGCTGATGAAGCGTAACCCGAAGGTGGATTGGGCACAGGTCGAGGAAGTGTATTTCGGCTGCGCCAACCAGGCCGGCGAGGATAACCGCAATGTCGCGCGCATGGCGCTGCTTTTGGCCGGTCTGCCGGATTCGGTTCCGGGAATCACCGTCAATCGCCTGTGCGCATCCGGTCTTGAGGCGGTCGGTCACGCCGCGCGCTCCATCCGCTCCGGCGAAATGGAGATGGCGATTGCCGGCGGCGTTGAATCGATGACGCGCGCGCCCTTCGTGCAGGGCAAATCGAGCGAAGCCTTCTCTCGCAGCGCCGAGATTTACGACACCACCATCGGCTGGCGGTTCATCAATCCGTTGATGAAGGCGCAATACGGCGTCGATTCCATGCCGGAGACCGGCGAAAACGTTGCCGAGGAATTCCAGGTCACGCGCGCCGATCAGGACGCCTTTGCGCTGCGCTCGCAGCAAAAGGCGGCAAAAGCCATTGCCGCCGGTTACTTCAAGGACGAGATCGTCCCGGTAGAAATCGCGGGCAAAAAGGGTGAGGTCGTCATCGTCGATAAGGACGAGCATCCGCGCGAGACCACGCTGGAACAGCTTGCCAAGCTCAAGACCCCGTTCCGCAACCCCGGCACCGTGACGGCCGGCAATGCGTCCGGCGTCAATGACGGTGCGGCTGCGATGATCATCGCCAGCGAAGACGCGGTCAAAAAGCACGGCCTTACGCCGCGTGCCCGCATTCTCGGCATTGCATCGGCCGGCGTGCCGCCGCGCATCATGGGCATCGGCCCAGTGCCGTCGACCCGCAAGCTGATGGAACGCCTGAAGCTGAAAATTTCCGACTTCGATTTGATCGAGCTCAATGAAGCCTTCGCCTCGCAAGGCTTGGCTGTGTTGCGTCAGCTCGGCGTGCCGGACGATGCGGATTTCGTGAATCCGCATGGCGGCGCGATCGCGCTCGGCCATCCGCTTGGAATGTCGGGTGCGCGCATCGCCATGACGGCCGCGCACGGTCTGCATACGCGCGGCGGCAAGCTCGGCCTCGCCACGATGTGCGTCGGCGTCGGACAAGGTTCTTCACTCGCCATCGAGCGGGTTTAGAGGTTTAGAGGGGAAACATATGTCGCTGGTTTATCCACGGGACGGCCTCAGCGCCTATCCCAAACATCTGACACCGGCTTACAAAAGCACCGTAAAGCGTGCGCCGACCAAGCCGCTGATCCTGATGCCGCACACGTTGTCGGAAATGACAGGGCCGATCTACGGTCATGATGCTCTGCAGGAAAACGACAACGATCTGACCAAGCAGGGCAAGGGCGAGCCGCTCGGCGAACGCATCATCGTCCACGGCTACATCCTCGACGAGGACAAGCGACCGGTGGCCGATTCGCTGGTCGAACTCTGGCAAGCCAATGCGTGCGGTCGCTATGTGCATCTGGTCGACCAGCACCCGGCGCCGCTTGATCCGAATTTTACAGGCGCAGGCCGCACCGTCACCGACAAGGACGGCTATTACAAATTCATCACGGTGAAGCCGGGCGCGTATCCGTGGGGCAACCACTACAATGCGTGGCGGCCGAACCACATCCACTTCTCGATCTTCGGGCACTCGTTCCTGTCGCGTCTTGTGACGCAGATGTATTTCCCGGGCGATCCGTTGTTCCCGTTCGATCCGATCTTCAATTCCGTCACCGACGAGCGCGACCGCAACCGTATGATCGCGACGTTCGACATGGAAAACACCGTGCCCGATTGGGCGCTGTGCTATCGCTTTGACATGATCCTGCGCGGCCGGGACAAAACCCCTGAGGATATGGACTGATGTCTGAACTCACACCGTCACAAACCGTCGGTCCGTTCTATGCGTATGGCCTCACGCCGAAAGGCCGCGCCAAATGGGATCCGGACGGAACCTATTCGTGGAAAGAAACGGCTGGCGATAATCTGATCACGCCCGACGTTGTTGGCGACCGCATCCAGATCACCGGTGCGATCTATGACGGCGACGGCAAGCCGATCCCCGACGCGATGCTGGAAATCTGGCAGGCTGACGGGCAGGGCCGCTATCCGAACGAGCCGGGCAGCCGCCGTTCGAATGCCCAGTTCCGCGGTCACGGCCGTTCGGCCTGCGATACGGAAGGTGTGTTCCTGTTCAACACCGTGAAGCCGGGCCAGGTCGCGGGACCCGGCGGCAAGATGCAGGCACCGCATGTTGTGTTCTGCATTTTCGGCCGCGGCATGTTGCGACAGGTCTATACGCGCATGTATTTCGACGGCGAAGCTGCCAATGCGACGGACCCGATCCTCAATCTCGTGCCGGCCGATCGCCGGGCCACGTTGATTGCGAAGAAGGAAGGCAATGTCTGGCGCTGGGACGTCCATATGCAGGGCGACAAGGAAACAGTGTTCTTCGACGTCTAACCTCTCTGTTGCTTCCGCTTGCGGGAGACGGAATTACAAAAGCCCCGGTGCATCGCACCGGGGCTTTTGTCTTTTGCGATTGCGGCGTGGCGATTAGGCCGAATGACGCCACTTGCCCTCATAGCCCTCGCGTACGGTCGAGGAATACGGGGTCGGGCCGACAATGACCTTGATCTCGGTCTGCTTGTGGCGCTCGACGGTGGTCTTCTTGGTGCCGCCGTTTTCCTCGCCCCAAACCAGCGTGAGCTCGGTGCCCGGCTTTGCGAATTCTTCTTCGACCCAGCCCAGCGAGAGCATCTTGCGCTCGTTGAACGAGTATCCGGAGAACATCGACGCACCGGCCATCTTGCCCTTGTTCATCACGGCGTCGAAGGACGACGACGCGTAGTTCGAGAGCGGAAGGTCGATGAACTTGTAGTTTTCACCGGCGGGCGCGAACATCGATTCGTTGATGCGGTTCACGTCCTTGTTGTCCCAGGCGAATGTCACCTTCTTGCGGTTATTCTTGCCTTCCATCGCCTTCAGCGCATCCGAGCCGATGAAGTCGTGGTCGAACTTGGTGAAGGTGTTGTAACCGAGCTCATAAGGCGTCGTGTAATAGTCTTCGATGTTTTTGGACACGAAGCTGCCGCCGAGGCCGGCATTGGCTTCGTAGCTCGTCGTCGGCAACCATTCACGATACGCCTTCAGCTTGTCGCCGGTATAGATTGCCGGGACCGGCGAAGGGATCCAGCCGGATTCAAGCGTGTTGGTCGCGTAAGCGCGCGAGCCGACCTGAACCAGACCGAAATCCTTGCCGGCTTCGATGATCGCGGCGCGGACGTCTTCACCCTCGTTATACGGACCCCAGACTTCGAGACCCGGTGCGCCGGCCATGCCGTGACGCAGCGCCCGCACCTTGCGGCCGCCGATGGTGATGTAGCCCATGTTAAAGAACTTGATGTCCGGGAACGTGCCGCCGTTCAGCTTCTTGATCACGCCTTCGGCGTTCGGTCCCTGGATCTGATAGCGGTAGCTCGTACGCACAACCGGCTTACCCATCGGGCGCGACGGCGAGCGATCGTCGTATTCGGTCTGCACATCGAAGCCGCCGGTCTTGGCGTGGAATTCGATCCAGTTCGCAGCCGGGTTGCGGCCGACATAAACCATTTCGTTGTCGGCGAGATAGAACAGGATGCCGTCGCCGATCACGTGGCCATAGGGGGTGACGGGGGCGAATTGCTTGGCCTTGTCGACGCTGAAGTTTTTGAACGAGTTGGTCGACAGATAGGACAGCAGCTTCACGGTGTCCTTGCCGCGCACATACAGGTTGACCATGTGATGCGTCTGGTCAAACAGCACGCAGGTATTGCGCCATGCGCCTTGCTCGTCACGCCAGTTGGTGAATTCGGGTGCGACGACCGGATAGACGTACGCGCCGATCTGCGAATTGCGCATCATGTCGACGGTGTTGCCCGCCGCTTTGAGTTTTTCTTCCAGATTTTTAGCCATTTGCTCGTTCCTCCACTGACACTGGATATCGGACCGCTGACCGGTCGGAAGGGCTGTCCCTCGGGGCGCTGTTCTGACCGAATTTCGGCTTCTTGTATACAGGCAAGTCGGCGCGCCGCGTTTGGGCGGACGTCAAACTAGCCTGTTTGCATAAATATTTGAATTATCTTGCCCACCTTTCTGCCCATGCTGTATACAGCTGGCGTCCTAAGGCGCTACAAAAACTAAAGCAGGACGGGGAGGTACGGGTGCCGGTTCAGGCGGCGGATAACGAACGGTCTTTCTCGCAGACGGTGAAGGCGCAATTGACGTTGCGCGATCTCATCCTGTCCGGCGAATTGAAGCCCGGCGACCGCATTTCCGAACTGCCAATGGTCGAGCGCCTTGGCATTTCACGCACGCCGATCCGCATGGCGCTGGTGCGCCTTGAAGAAGAAGGAATTCTCGAAGCCATTCCCTCCGGCGGGTTCGCCGTGAAGGCGTTTTCGGAAAGTGACATTCACGACGCAATCGAGGTGCGCGGCACGCTTGAAGGCCTTGCTGCGCGGCTCGCCGCCGAGCGCGGCATCAGGCCCGAGGCGCTTGCGCAACTGAAGGACCTTCTCATCCGTCTCGACGAACTCGTCGCGCGACCGACGCTGACCGTCGACGACTTTTCCGAATATGTCGATCTCAACGGCCAGTTTCATGCATTGCTGGTCGATGCCGCCGGCAGTCCGGTGCTGGCGCGGCAGGTCGAGCGCTCGCTTAATCTGCCGTTTGCCTCGCCATCCGGTTTCGTGATGGTGCAGGCGATGTTGCCGGAGGCGCGGCACATTCTCACCATCGCGCAGGATCATCATCATTGCGTCGTGCGCGCGATTGAAGAACGCGAGGGCGCGCGCGCGGAAGCCTTGATGCGCGAACACGCACGATTGGCGCATCGCAATCTGCAGCTTGCTTTCCGCAATCAGGGGACGCGCGACCTCGTTCCCGGTTCGGTGCTGATCCGCAAACCCGACGCGATTAGCCGGTATTGAAACGTCCATTCGCACATTCACATCCATCCCAACAAAATCGAACGGAGGAACATCCATGACGCAACGATCAAAGGCTCCCTATCGCGCCGATCAGGTCGGCAGCTTTCTGCGCCCGCAGGCGCTGAAAGATGCCCGTGCCAAGCGCGAAAAAGGCGAAATAACCGCCGCACAACTCACGGCGGTTGAGGATGACGAGATCAGAAAGCTGATCAAGAAGCAGGAAGATGTCGGCATGAAACTCGCCACCGACGGCGAGTTCCGCCGTTCATGGTGGCATTTCGACTTCCTCGGCTTGCTCGACGGCGTCGATATCATCGAGGCCGATCACGGCATTCAGTTCAAGGGTGTCGAAACAAAAGCGCAAACGCTGCAGGTGTCGGGCAAGGTGGACTTTCCGCTCGATCATCCGTTCATCGAGCACTTCAAGTTCCTGAAGGCGAACACCAAGGTCATGCCGAAGATGACCATTCCGTCGCCGACCGTGCTGCATTTTCGCGGCGGCCGCCGGACGATCAGCCAGAGCGTCTATCCGGATATCGACCAGTTCTTCGACGATACGGGCAAGGCTTACGCCAAGGCGGTGAAGGCCTTCTACGACGCCGGCTGCCGTTACCTGCAATTCGACGACACGGTCTGGGCCTATCTGTGCTCGCCGGTGGAGCTGGAAAAGGCCAAGGAACGTGGCGACGATCCGACCCACCTGCAGGAAAAATACGCCAAGATGCTGAACACGGCCCTGGCGGCAAAGCCCGCGGACATGGTCATCACCACCCATGTCTGCCGCGGCAATTTCCGCTCAACCTTCATTTCGTCGGGCGGTTACGAGCCGGTCGCCGAAGTCATGCTCGGCAAGGTTAATTTCGACGGCTATTTCCTCGAATACGACACCGAACGGGCCGGCGGCTTTGAGCCGCTCCGGTTCCTGCCCAAGGGCAACAAGCAGGTCGTTCTTGGGCTGATCACGTCCAAAAGCGGTACGTTGGAAAAGAAGGAAGACGTCAAAAAGCGCATTGAGGAGGCGACGAAATTCGCCCCCCTCGAGCAGTTCTGCCTGTCGCCGCAATGCGGTTTCGCCTCGACCGAGGAGGGCAATGTCCTGACCGAGGACCAGCAATGGGCCAAGATGCGCGAAATCGTTGAATTGTCGGAGGAAGTCTGGGGCAAATAGCCCCAAAGGGTGAAAGACTTGCCCTGAGTTAAGGCTTGATAGGGAACAAGGGATCGGGAAGAATCCCCCTATCAAAAATAAGAACTGCTCAGGGAGGAATATGATGCTTTTGCGCCCCATTACGCGGCGTCTCGCAATTCATGGTGCTTCCATCATGGCTGCGGCGTCGCTTTTCTTTTTCGCGGCACCCGCCGCGAATGCCCAGTCCGGCGAGCCGATCAAGATCGGTTTCGGCATGTCGCTGACGGGACCGCTTGCCGCAAACGGCAAGTCCGCATTGCTGGCGATGAAAATCTCTTTCCAGCACAGTGGGATCCGAAGCTTGGAATTCACGTGACTTGAAGTCGCG